>OGMC01000052.1_pt1 | contig 58345 bp, 44 predicted proteins | sample 1573011 | NCBI WGS metagenome assembly OGMC01 (sample SAMEA2581888, study PRJEB24529) | metagenome | biome: Human gut stool | place: China | collected 2011
TGAAAACCAGTATTATCAACGGCTCGGAAGTGTCTAGATTATCCGTGGCGATTCAGTACAAAACACAACAATAGCTTCATGATATATAAATACGTGATGACGAGTGGTACTCCGCATGGTTATTTAACTTCTCAGCACCACTAATGATCCTGAGCAACTTCGTATTTGGGCCATTGCCATGGAGTAGAAAGCTGTGTCTGAGAATGCAGAATTTGAGAAAAGAATTAGCTTTCTTGGAGAGCTTCTGAAAATGGCACGCTAACAACGTTTTGTTAAAAAATGTGAATCACTTGCCGGGGCTGCATTTTCTATTCGAGGAGAATGTTGACGTAGATATTACAGAAATCTCAGCGCATCAGGATAAACTGCTACCTTAGGTCAACCACCAAAAGAAAATACAATACGTCCAGTTTGTATGCCTTTAATAACACATCTTCTAAATGTTGAAGAATTATCCCGCCTGCTGAAGAACGTTGCTCTGAGTGTGATAAACCTTTTTATTCTTGATGATGTCAGCGAGAAGATGGAATATATCCCCGACTGGGTCGTGGTTACCCGGTTAAACATCTGGTGGCGCTAATAAATCTGGCAGGTCACATTCTGTTGAATGCTGTGACAGTGCCTTACCGAGAGAGCGAAATTGTGGTGTTCTAGTGCATAGTCGCCACCATTCCGGATAATTCTATTGCGTTGTTTTACAAGTTCTTTTACAGCGCAGATCTGTCGCTGACGTTGAATCAATAGCCTGGATTTCAGAACACAATGCCTGTTTGCTGGTTGGTCCGGCAGTAGCATTAATTCATTATCTGAATGAAATGTGTCAATCCACAGAAACCGCTGTCAATGACGCATTTTGTCGGACGTTAACACGAGAAAGTTTGGCTATTCCGTAATGCCATCTTATTTCGTAATGGATTGAGAATGCTGGATTTTTAATTATATTACGCGCAGTATTAATCGCGTAAATGTTTTGCGGTCAGCAACGGTGGGGGATCCATTGTTCTGTTCAATGAATACCATCATACATTTGAATCAGGAGTCGGTATGATGATTTTGGTGACGGGGGGCGCACGGAGCGGGAAGAGTCGCCACGCAGAGGTGCTTATTGGGGACTCTTCACAGGTTCTGTATATCGCTACCTCGCAAATCCTTGATGATGAGATGGCTGCACGGATAGAACATCATCGGCAAGGCCGCCCGGAGCACTGGCGCACAGTGGAGCGCTGGCAACATCTTGATGAATTAATTCATGCAGACATTAACCCGAATGAGGCTGTGTTGCTGGAATGCGTTACCACAATGGTGACTAATCTGTTGTTTGATTATGGCGGCGATAAAGACCCTGATGAATGGGATTATCACGCGATGGAACAGGCGATTAATGCTGAGATTCAGTCGTTGATTGCTGCCTGCCAACGTTGCCCCGCAAAGGTTGTATTAGTGACTAACGAAGTGGGAATGGGGATTGTGCCGGAGAGTCGTCTGGCACGACATTTTCGTGATATTGCCGGGCGGGTAAATCAGCAGTTGGCCGCTGCGGCAAATGAAGTATGGCTGGTGGTTTCGGGTATTGGAGTAAAAATCAAATGAGTAAATTATTTTGGGCGATGCTCTCATTTATTACGCGTCTGCCTGTACCGCGTCGCTGGTCCCAGGGACTGGATTTCGAGCATTATTCTCGTGGTATTATTACTTTTCCTTTGATTGGATTATTGCTTGGCGCGATTAGCGGGCTGGTCTTCATGGTGCTGCAGGCATGGTGTGGCGCACCACTGGCGACACTGTTTAGCGTACTTGTGCTGGTGCTGATGACCGGGGGATTCCATCTGGACGGCCTCGCTGATACCTGTGATGGCGTATTTTCTGCACGTAGCCGCGATCGCATGTTGGAAATCATGCGTGATAGCCGTTTAGGCACCCACGGCGGTCTGGCATTGATTTTTGTGGTACTGGCAAAGATTCTGGTGTTAAGCGAGTTGGCTCTGCGTGGCGAATCGATCCTTGCATCGCTGGCGGCAGCATGTGCGGTCAGCCGCGGGACTGCCGCATTATTGATGTATCGTCATCGTTATGCGCGGGAAGAAGGGCTTGGCAATGTGTTCATTGGCAAAATTGATGGGCGACAAACCTGCGTCACACTCAGCTTAGCCGCTATTTTTGCTGCCGTATTATTGCCGGGTATGCATGGTGTGGCTGCTATGGTGGTGACGATGGTGGCGATTTTCATCCTCGGTCAGCTTCTCAAACGTACGCTGGGCGGGCAAACGGGCGATACGCTGGGAGCAGCCATAGAGCTTGGTGAACTGGTCTTCCTGCTGGCACTGCTATAAAGAGACGTGACATGCAAATACTTGCCGATTTACTGAATACGATCCCAGCCATCGATTCTGCCGCTATGTCGCGTGCACAACGGCATATTGACGGGTTACTCAAACCTGTTGGTAGCCTGGGAAAGCTGGAGGCGCTTGCCATACAACTGGCAGGAATGCCGAGGTTGAATGGCATACCGCATGTGGGCAAAAAAGCGGTACTGGTTATGTGTGCCGATCACGGCGTCTGGGAGGAAGGGGTCGCTATTTCTCCAAAAGAAGTGACAGCCATACAGGCTGAAAATATGACCCGTGGAACAACCGGCGTGTGTGTGCTGGCAGAACAAGCGGGCGCTAACGTCCACGTAATTGATGTTGGTATTGATACTGCTGAGCCTATCCCCGGGCTTATCAACATGCGTGTCGCACGAGGTAGCGACAATATTGCTTCAGCTCCGGCAATGAGTCGCCGTCAGGCTGAAAAGTTGCTTTTGGACGTCATATGTTATACGCAGGAGCTGGCAAAAAACGGTGTCACGCTGTTTGGTGTAGGTGAACTGGGGATGGCAAACACGACACCGGCAGCAGCAATAGTCAGCACAATCACTGGCCGGGATCCTGAAGAAGTGGTTGGGATTGGCGCAAACCTGCCGACAGATAAACTGGCTAATAAAATTGATGTTGTGCGTCGGGCGATTACGTTGAATCAACCAAATCCTCAGGATGGTGTTGATGTCCTGGCAAAAGTGGGTGGATTTGATTTGGTCGGAATAGCTGGAGTGATGTTAGGTGCTGCTTCCTGCGGTTTACCCGTGTTGCTGGATGGATTTCTTTCTTATGCTGCTGCGCTCGCAGCCTGCCAGATGTCTCCTGCAATCAAACCGTATCTCATTCCTTCTCACTTGTCGGCAGAAAAAGGCGCGCGTATAGCGCTGTCGCATTTGGGGCTGGAGCCTTATCTCGATATGGAGATGCGTTTAGGTGAGGGGAGTGGCGCAGCTCTGGCGATGCCCATCATCGAAGCTGCCTGTGCGATATATAACAACATGGGTGAACTTGCTGCCAGTAATATTATTCTACCGGGGAATACGACTTCTGATTTGAACAGTTAAAAACGAAAAGTCTGATAAAAGCTATACTTAACGGATAGCTTTCGCGACTTAGGAAAGGGACATGATGCGTCGTGTAAATATTCTTTGCTCATTTGCTCTGCTTTTTGCCAGCCATACTAGCCTGGCGGTAACTTATCCATTACCTCCAGAGGGTAGCCGTTTAGTGGGGCAGTCGTTTACTGTAACTGTTCCTGATCACAATACCCAGCCGCTGGAGACTTTTGCCGCACAATACGGGCAAGGGTTAAGTAACATGCTGGAAGCGAACCCGGGCGCTGATGTTTTCTTGCCGAAGTCTGGCTCGCAACTCACCATTCCGCAGCAACTGATTTTGCCCGCCACTGTTCGTAAAGGGATTGTGGTTAACGTCGCTGAGATGCGTCTTTATTACTACCCACCAGACAGTAATACTGTGGAAGTCTTTCCTATTGGTATCGGCCAGGCTGGGCGAGAAACCCCGCGTAACTGGGTGACTACCGTTGAACGTAAACAAGAAGCTCCAACCTGGACGCCAACGCCGAACACTCGGCGCGAATATGCGAAACGAGGGGAGAGTTTGCCCGCATTTGTTCCTGCGGGGCCCGATAATCCCATGGGGCTGTACGCGATTTATATTGGCAGGTTGTATGCCATCCACGGTACCAATGCCAATTTTGGTATTGGACTTCGGGTAAGTCAGGGCTGTATTCGTCTGCGCAATGACGATATCAAATATCTGTTTGATAATGTTCCTGTTGGAACGCGTGTGCAAATTATCGACCAGCCAGTAAAATACACCACTGAACCAGATGGCTCGAACTGGCTGGAAGTTCATGAGCCGCTGTCGCGCAATCGTGCAGAATATGAGTCTGACCGAAAAGTGCCATTGCCGGTAACCCCATCTTTGCGGGCGTTTATCAACGGGCAAGAAGTTGATGTGAATCGCGCAAATGCTGCGTTGCAACGTCGATCGGGAATGCCTGTGCAAATTAGTTCTGGTTCAAGACAGATGTTTTAAGAGCGTTGGTAATTAGAAAGCAAAAAGCCTGCTAGAAAGCAGGCTTTTTTGAATTTGGCTCCTCTGACTGGACTCGAACCAGTGACATACGGATTAACAGTCCGCCGTTCTACCGACTGAACTACAGAGGAATCGTGTGAACGGGGCGCATATTAATGGCAGTGCATGGTGATGTCAAAGGGTGAAATGCATTTTTTTGTTTGTTTGCTGTCAATTTCAACAAAGTGATGAGATTTCAATCTTATTGGTAATGAACCATCGTGGTGCATACCCTCCTTTTATAGGGCAGGGGAACGCGACTGCTGGTGAAAAGAGCCAATGACGAATCTATCATAATCTCTTATTTGACAGTTGGTTAGCTTGTACATCAACGCCAAAATAAAACTGGCAAGCATCTTGCAGTCTGGTTGTAAGTAATGGCGGCACTTGGGCCGATTCTCAAAAACCGGAGGCAACATGAACTTCAGACGCCTGAAATACTTCGTAAAAATTGTAGATATTGGTAGCCTGACTCAGGCTGCTGAAGTATTGCATATCGCACAACCAGCGCTCAGCCAGCAGGTTGCCACACTGGAAGGTGAGTTAAATCAACAACTTTTGATTCGCACAAAACGGGGCGTTACGCCAACAGACGCCGGAAAAATTCTCTATACCCATGCGCGGGCCATTTTACGTCAGTGTGAGCAGGCCCAACTGGCGGTGCATAACGTTGGTCAGTCATTATCGGGGCAAGTCTCGATTGGCTTTGCGCCAGGAACCGCTGCGTCATCCATCACCATGCCCTTATTACAGGCGGTTCGCGCTGAATTCCCGGAGGTCGTTATCTATCTTCATGAAAATAGTGGTGCAGTGCTTAACGAAAAACTGATAAATCACCAACTCGATATGGCGGTGATTTATGAGCATTCCCCTGTGGCTGGTGTATCCAGTCAGGCTTTACTGAAAGAAGATCTTTTCCTGGTAGGGACTCAAGATTGTCCGGGGCAAAGCGTTGATGTTAATGCTATTGCGCAAATGAACCTCTTTCTTCCCAGTGATTACAGTGCTGTTAGACTTCGTGTTGATGAGGCTTTTTCCCTACGGCGACTCACGGCAAAAGTCATTGGTGAAATTGAGTCAATTGCCACGCTTACCGCAGCGATTGCCAGCGGCATGGGCGTTGCAGTATTACCCGAATCGGCCGCGCGTTCGTTATGTGGCGCAGTAAACGGGTGGATGTCACGCATTACCACACCTTCCATGAGTCTCTCTTTGTCATTAAATTTACCCGCCAGAGCGAACTTATCACCACAGGCACAGGCAGTGAAAGAGTTGTTAATGTCAGTGATGAGTTCTCCAGTGATGGAAAAAAGGCAGTGGCAATTGGTGAGCTAAGCGTTATATCGGGATGGAATAAGATGCGGGTTTTTATTATTTGTTATGCCGGGCATTAGACTTTAACAATGACGGAAAATCTGAACTGCCCGGAGTTTACCGTGAATTTCCAACAACTAAAGATAATCCGCGAGGCTGCACGTCAGGATTACAACCTGACAGAGGTTGCGAATATGCTTTTTACCTCACAGTCCGGCGTCAGCCGTCATATTCGGGAACTGGAGGATGAACTTGGCATCGAAATATTTGTTCGACGAGGTAAGCGACTGCTGGGCATGACTGAACCGGGCAAAGCATTACTGGTCATTGCAGAACGTATTCTGAATGAAGCCAGTAATGTTCGTCGGCTTGCAGACCTGTTTACCAACGATACGTCTGGCGTTCTCACTATTGCAACAACGCATACTCAGGCACGTTATAGCTTGCCTGAGGTCATTAAAGCTTTTCGCGAACTTTTCCCGGAGGTTCGGCTGGAGCTAATCCAGGGTACGCCACAGGAAATTGCGACGTTGTTGCAAAATGGCGAAGCTGATATTGGTATCGCCAGCGAGCGTTTGAGTAATGACCCGCAGCTCGTCGCCTTCCCGTGGTTTCGTTGGCACCATAGTTTGCTTGTTCCACTCGATCATCCCTTGACGCAAATTACACCGTTGACGCTGGAATCAATAGCGAAGTGGCCGTTAATCACTTACCGACAGGGGATTACGGGGCGCTCACGTATTGATGACGCATTTGCCCGCAAAGGTTTGCCGGCAGATATTGTATTAAGTGCACAGGATTCTGATGTCATTAAAACCTATGTTGCTCTTGGGCTTGGGATCGGATTAGTTGCCGAACAATCCAGCGGCGCACAAGAGGAAGAGAATTTAATCCGCCTGGATACGCGGCATCTTTTCGATGCTAATACTGTCTGGTTGGGACTGAAGCGAGGACAACTTCAGCGTAACTATGTCTGGCGCTTTCTGGAACTTTGTAATGCAGGACTGTCAGTTGAGGATATCAAGCGCCAGGTGATGGAAAACAGTGAAGAGGAAATTGATTATCAGATATAGCAAAAAGCCCGCTATAAAAGCGGGCTTTTCAGAAATTTGGCTCCTCTGACTGGACTCGAACCAGTGACATACGGATTAACAGTCCGCCGTTCTACCGACTGAACTACAGAGGAATCGCTGTTGAGGCACATCTTAACGGCGAAAAATCTTTTGTCAAACCCGATTTTTAAATTCCCCAACTGTTTGCCGTTTCTATCAACAGTTTGTTGCATTTGCAGACAATTTGTTGGCGAAAATCTTTGCAGCTTTGCTGATTCTCCCTCATTATTTGAAATGTGGTTTCACTTTCTGCAATTAAGGTCGGCTTTGAATATCTCCTCTGCTTTACGTCAGGTTGTTCACGGCACTCGCTGGCACGCTAAACGCAAGAGCTACAAAGTGTTGTTCTGGCGCGAGATAACCCCGCTTGCTGTTCCTATCTTCATGGAGAATGCCTGTGTCCTGTTGATGGGGGTTCTGAGCACTTTTCTGGTCAGCTGGCTGGGAAAAGATGCGATGGCCGGCGTGGGATTGGCGGACAGCTTCAATATGGTCATTATGGCTTTTTTTGCTGCTATCGATCTTGGTACTACTGTCGTTGTGGCATTTAGTCTCGGTAAGCGGGATCGACGACGAGCGAGGGTGGCGACGCGGCAGTCATTGGTGATCATGACGTTGTTTGCCGTACTGTTGGCAACGCTTATTCATCATTTTGGCGAGCAAATTATTGATTTCGTCGCGGGTGATGCCACGACAGAAGTTAAAGCACTGGCGTTGACTTATCTGGAGCTGACGGTACTCAGTTATCCAGCAGCTGCCATCACTCTAATTGGTAGCGGGGCACTTCGTGGTGCAGGGAATACGAAAATACCGCTACTGATTAACGGTAGCCTGAATATTCTTAATATTATTATTAGCGGCATATTGATTTACGGCCTTTTCTCCTGGCCGGGACTGGGATTTGTCGGGGCTGGGTTGGGTTTAACCATTTCTCGTTATATTGGCGCAGTTGCAATTTTGTGGGTGCTGGCGATTGGTTTTAATCCTGCGCTAAGGATTTCGTTAAAGAGCTATTTTAAACCGCTGAATTTTAGTATTATCTGGGAAGTCATGGGGATTGGTATTCCAGCGAGTGTCGAATCAGTGTTATTTACCAGTGGTCGGTTATTAACCCAAATGTTCGTTGCCGGGATGGGGACCAGTGTTATTGCCGGAAATTTTATCGCGTTTTCAATTGCGGCTCTTATCAACTTACCCGGAAGTGCGCTCGGCTCTGCTTCTACGATCATTACAGGCCGAAGGTTGGGGGTAGGGCAGATAGCGCAAGCAGAGATTCAGTTGCGGCATGTGTTCTGGCTGTCCACTCTTGGATTAACGGCCATCGCCTGGCTAACGGCTCCCTTTGCCGGGCTTATGGCATCGTTTTACACCCAGGATCCACAGGTTAAACATGTCGTTGTGATTCTGATTTGGCTAAATGCTTTATTTATGCCTATTTGATCCGCCTCATGGGTGCTACCCGCTGGATTTAAAGGTGCTCGTGATGCCCGTTACGCCATGTGGGTTTCGATGTTGAGCATGTGGGGTTGTCGGGTTGTAGTCGGTTATGTGCTGAGAATCATGCTTGGCTGGGGTGTGGTTGGTGTCTGGATGGGAATGTTTGCCGACTGGGCTGTGCGGGCCGTGCTGTTTTACTGGCGAATGGTTACTGGACGTTGGCTATGGAAATACCCTCGACCCGAGCCGCAAAAGTGTGAAAAAAAGCCAGTTGTGTCGGAATAAACGACAAAATGCAGATTATTTCAGCAAACGATTTCAAATTTAAAAAACAGGCTTTGACATTGTGGGTGGGCATCGCTAATATTCGCCTCGTTCTCACGATTCCTCTGTAGTTCAGTCGGTAGAACGGCGGACTGTTAATCCGTATGTCACTGGTTCGAGTCCAGTCAGAGGAGCCAATTTAAGGGAAGCAGACGTTCACTGACGTCTGCTTTCTGCATTTCTATCAATTGGTTATCCCTCTTCAGTAGTTCACCCTCGTTCACTAAAAACCACTCGAAGCCATATCATTTTGATGGTAAAAATGCTGGTAATGCTGGTTCGATTTCCCTTTTACCAACAAACGAGGGGATATTTTCATGTCACTGACTGATATTAAAGTAAAAAATGCAAAACCCCTTGAGAAGGAATACAAGCTTACTGATGGCTTTGGTATGTTCCTTCGTGTTACCCCTAAAGGTTCGAAATACTGGCAAATGGCTTACCGCTTCGAAGGGAAACAAAAACTCTTCTCTATTGGTGTTTACCCTGCTGTTTCTCTTTCTGACGCAAGGCAACGCCGTGATGAGGCCAGAAGGCTTCTGGCTCAGGGTATTGACCCTAATGCAAAGAAACAGGCAGAGGTTAAAGAGCTTAAAGCCAAACGTGATAATACACGCTCCTTCAGAACAGTAGCCAAAGCGTGGTTCTCCACGAAAACAAAATGGTCTGATGATTATGGTGATGCCGTATGGAAGCGCCTTGAAACTTATGTCTTCCCGGTAATCGGTGACAAAGATGTTGCCGAACTGGATACGGGTGATCTGCTGGTTCCGGTGAAAAAAGTTGAGGCTCTTGGTTATCTTGAAGTTGCCATGCGCATTCAACAATACATTACGGCAATCCTGCGTCATGCCGTCCAGCAAAAGCTGATACGCCATAACCCAGCCTATGATATGGAAGGTGCAGTTCAGAAACCGCAGACTGAACACCGCCCTGCACTTGAGCTGGAAGAAATACCCCAGCTACTGAACAAAATTGCCGAATACAAAGGCCGCAGGTTAACCATACTGGCAATACAGCTCAATCTGATGATTTTCATTCGTTCCAGTGAGCTTCGTTTCGCTCGCTGGTCTGAAATTGATTTCAAAAGTAAGTTATGGGTGATACCCGAACAGCGTGAAGCGATTGAAAACGTCAAACATTCAACTCGTGGGGCTAAAATGAAGCGTAAGCACTTCGTTCCCCTCTGTAAGCAAGCTATAAGGATACTAAAAGAGATCCGACAACTGACTTATGAAGAAGGCCATGATGATGGATTAATCTTCACTGGCTGTTATGACTCGTTTAAACCCATGAGTGAAAACACCATCAACAAAGCCCTGCGTAATATGGGATATAACACGAAGCAGGACATTTGTGGTCATGGCTTCCGCACACTGGCCTGTAGTGCCTTAATTGAGTCTGGTTTGTGGTCAGAAGACGCTGTAGAGCTTCAAATGAGCCATAAGGAAAGCAACAGCGTCCGTGCTGCTTATACCCACAAGGCAAAACATCTTGAGCAACGTCGCCTGATGCTCCAATGGTGGGCTGACTACCTTGATGCAAGCAGAAACGGTATGGTAAGGCCGTTTGAGTTTGCTACAAATAAATAAAGGGAAAGGCCGTTCGCGGCCTTTCAACTTCATGCTTAATTACAGTCTATGCTGAATATGATACTGAATCTTTTTCTATCGCTAAACCAGCGATTTTTTCCAGCATTATTTCCCAGAGTGCGTATTTTCTTTTGTGCTCAATAAACAGAGATTTTAAATACTCTTCTGTTGAAGGGATTTTTTCAGTCCATGCAATATCTTTACTGTAATCAATGCTTTTTTTCATATCAGATGCCGCATAGGTGTAGTATTTACTCTGAGAACGACTGATACTGTCCTCTGCCAGCACTCTACGGAGCAGAGTTGCAGAACATGCATAACCATGCCTGTAAAGTTCACTCGATAAAGTACGAACAAAAGAACCGCGTAATAAAGACATCATCTCTGCGATTTCATTTTCACTCGCATTCATGACTTCAGAATCAAGTTTTCCATAACTATCCGTCCCGGACAAGAAAAGAATAACAAACGGAAAGCCTTTGTTCTTTGCTATGCCAGAGAACAAATCCAGTGAGTCATTATTTTTCTCTACCCGATTATAGATATTATAAAAAATAACATCACACCTGTTCTTAAATCCGTCTATACAAATTGTTTTTGCCTGCTGAATCTCGCCTTCTTCAATCAACGCCAGAGCCAACACCTCAGTCCATTTATCACGAAGCCCTGCCTGATCAACTGATTTATCTTCTTTGATTTTATTGAGAACCTGAATGGCTTCCTCAGTGCACAGTTCATCAACCAGCAACTCAGCAAACTTAATGATGTATTCTGGCTGGTTCAGTTTTCTTTTCTCAAAGCATTGCCTGATGAAATCAACATCCCTGATATACAGACTTAACTCAACAGCATAATTAACATCACCTGTCTTAAGAAGACTTTCCCTTAAAGCACGAATAACATTGTATCCCAGCTCTTTTTTATACTTATCAAAAATATCAAAGTTGAAATATACATCACCTTTAAGCACGGAAAGTATTTTATCCGCTATAACATCAATGCTTTTGTCTTTTTGTAGGGACAGGGATTTTAACCATATTTCGACAGCACCATTATAATAGTCCATCCATGATCCATCTGATGTATCTGCAATTTCGCTGACTTTATCAAATGAGAGCAGTAAATCATGGCAAAACGCCTCGGTTTTTTCAGGCAGCGTTGATACCGTCTTTTCAAGTGGAAATATGACATTCCTGTATAGCCCCTCAAAAAAAATCGCTGCTTCATAATAATCATAAAAGCGTTTTGTTTTAATTACCCTTTTGTATTCAGCCTCAGCCTTTTTCAGTGATTCTTCTGGAGTTAACAGATATTTATTAATAAGAAAGGATTTTGCCTGACCATTATCCTCTGCAATATCACAAATTATTTGCATGAGTTGATCGGCAGGCATTTCCTTGAGTAAAGCAAGTTGTTTCTTGTTCAGTTTAGCCATCATCACATCCTGATAATGTTTGGTAGACGCATAAAAGCTAATTGTACTAATACAAGGACAGGACATTCAATAAATGCATTAACATAATGATTTAAAAAGAAATCTGTAGCACACTGTTCATTGATGAAATGCACTATTTACCGTAAAATATCCCCCATCACACAGTAACCTGATACAGATACGTGGAATGGTCAATGAACAAACTTTCGCCTGAAATGCCCGAACTGCAATCAATGAATATCACTGCCGATAACATCACCAAACTTAAATCATTGTTTCCTGAAGCTTTTAATGAAGACAGTATTGATTTTGAGGTTTTAAAGCAGCTTTTGGGTGAAAATGTAGACGACAAAGAAGAACGCTATGGCCTGAACTGGCATGGTAAGCGTCAGGCTCGTCAGCTTGCTCTTACCCCTTCCCGTGGCACCTTGCGTCCATGCAAAGATGAAAGCGTTGATTGGGATAATACCAAGAACCTCATGATCGAGGGTGATAACCTTGAGGTGTTAAAGCTTCTTCAAAAAAGCTATGTAAATAGAGTAAAGCTAATATTTATTGACCCTCCGTATAATACAGGAAAAGATTTTGTTTATCCTGATAACTTTCAAGATAATATAAAAAATTATCTTAAAATAACGGGCCAAACAGAAGAAGGAATATACGTAGGTTCGAATGTAGAAACTAGTGGACGTTATCATACTGATTGGTTGAACATGATGTATCCACGCCTTATTTTAGCAAAAAACTTATTGACTCAAGATGGAGTTATTTTTCTATCGATAGATGGAACAGAGGTTTCGAATCTAGAACACTTGTTAAATAATGTATTCGGAGAAGAAAACAAAATCACTTCTATCTGTTGGCAAAAAAAAGTGTCTCCTGCAAATGATGCTAAATGGTTCAGTTCGGATCATGATTTCATCTTGGTTTATGCGAAGAATAAAGATATTTGGAGACCCAAAAAGCTTAAACGTACTGGCGAACAGCTATCTTATTATAAGAACCCTGATCATGATCCTAAAGGAGAATGGAATTCTGCAACATACACATGTAATAAAAGCATGCATGAGAGGCCAAACCTTTATTACCCAATAGTAAACCCAAATACAATGGAAGAGGTATGGCCTAAAGAAACAGCAGTATGGAAATACTCAAAAGACATAACTGAAAAATATATAAATGAAAAACGTTTATATTGGGGAGTTGATGGGCTTGCAAAATTCCCGCGTGTAAAATTATATCTTTCAGAAATGGATGATGTGGTTCCAAGATCCATCTGGAATTATGGCGATGTAGGTCATACTCAACAAGCGACGAATGAAATAAAGGAACTATTTTCTGGTGAGCAAGTATTTGATACACCAAAACCACTAAAATTGTTAAGAAGAATAGTTCAACTATCATCAAATAAAAACGATGATATCATTTTGGATTTTTTTGCGGGTTCAGGAACAACAGCTCATGCTATTTTTGAACAAAACAAGGAAGATGGCATTTCTCGCAAAAGTATTATCGTGCAACTTCCTGAAGTTTTATTAGAAAGCAATCGTGAACAGAAAGCCGCGTACTCTTTTTGTATGAAAAACAATCTCCAGCCAACAATAAGTGAACTTACTAAAGAACGCCTCCGCCGCGCGGGTAAAAAGGTTCGTGAAGACAATCCAGAATGGAATGGTGATGTCGGTTTTCGTGTGTTTAAACTCGATACATCTAACATTCGTCCGTGGGAAGCCTCTGCCGAAACACTTTCACAACAGCTTGATGCTTATGTAAGCCCAATCCTTGAAGGTCGTAGTGAAGAAGACTTGCTGACTGAACTGATGCTTAAGCGTGGTATTGATCTGAGTGTAAACGTTGAAACCCGTCAGTTTGATGAATTAACTGTTTCTTGTGTTGATGGTGGCAAATTGTTTACCTGCTTTACCAGTCAAATCCCAGCCTCTTGTGTTGAGGTACTAACCAAGGGGATCATCGACTGGCATAAGAGTTTAAAAGCTGGCAAAGATACTGTCTGCTATTTCCTTGATGACGCATTTGAAAATAACGTTGCTAAAACAAATCTTTGCGCCATTCTGGAACAACACGGCCTGACTAACCTGCATAGCCTTTAAGGGATTGAGATGAAACTACATTTTGAATCTGACCTTAAATATCAACACAACGCTATAACATCAGTCTGCGATCTGTTTGAAGGGCAGGAAAAATGGGAGAGCGAAATGACTGTGCTGGCCCCAGCTCAGGGTGCACTCTCATTTGAAGGCGCAACAGGTTCAATGCCTGTTAACCCACAAATACCCGAAGATGATGTTCTCCTGAAAAACCTAAACAATGTTCAGTTGAAAAATCAGCTTCCTCCCTCGCCCATTCTCGATAGCCATGATTTTACTGTCGAGATGGAAACAGGGACTGGTAAAACGTATGTTTACCTTCGCACCATGCTTGAGTTGAACAAACGCTACGGCATGAGTAAATTTATTATTGTTGTTCCTTCCGTTGCCATCAAGGAAGGCGTGTATAAAACACTACAAATCACTGAAGAACATTTTAAAAGCCTGTTTGCGGGTATCCCATACGAATACTATCTTTATGATTCGGCAAAACCTGCGGATGTTCGAAATTTTGCAACCAGTTCTGTTATGCAGATCATGGTAATGACGGTGGGTGCGATTAACAAAAAAGATGTTAACAAGCTCTATCAGTCCAGTGAAAAAACAACTGTGGACGATCTGGATAAGCCCATTGATTTAATCCGTGCTACACGTCCAATTATTATTGTCGATGAACCGCAAAGTGTTGATGGTGGCTTGAACGGTGCGGGTAAAACCGCACTTGATGCTATGCACCCTATGTTCACCTTACGCTATTCAGCAACACATATTCATAAACATCATATGGTGTACCGCCTTGATGCCATTGATGCTTACAACCAAAAACTGGTCAAACAGATCGAGGTTGCCGGTCTTGAAGTCCAAAATGCAAGTAATAGCCCCTATGTAAAACTGGTCAGTATTAACAATAAGAAGAATAGCATTAGCGCGACTGTTATTGTTGATATAGCCGATAAAAAAGGGAGCATTAATCGTTCAGAGATTACCGTGTATGACGGTATGACACTTGATGTCGAAACAGGACGTGATATTTATCAGGGTTATCGGATAAGCGAGATCCGAACTGGCAAAGAGGGTTATCTTACACTGGAAACACCTTCTGATACCTACTATATGAAAGTCGGTGATGTCGTGGGGGATATTGACCCTATGCTCATCCAGCGTCATATGATCAGACGTACAATCCGTGAACATCTGGATAAAGAACTTCGCCTGAATACTCAGCAAATCAAGGTTCTTACCCTGTTTTTCATCGATAAGGTTGATTTCTACCGTCAGTTCACTGAAGAAGGACAACGTGAGCCGGGTGAATATGCCCGTATCTTTGAGGAAGAATACCTTAAAGCCATCAAAAGTCCTGCCTATAAAGATTTACTTCCTTCTCATCCAGAACATGCCAAAGATGTTCATGATGGTTATTTCTCTATTGATAAAAAAGGTGCATGGGCTGAAACAAGCGAAAGCAATAATACAGGCCGTGAAAATGCTGAACGTGGTTATAACCTCATCATGAAAAATAAAGAGAAACTCCTGAGTTTCTCTAATCCTGTCAGGTTTATCTTTTCACATTCAGCATTAAAAGAAGGCTGGGATAATCCCAATGTGTTCCAGATATGCAGCCTCCGTGAGATGGGGAGTGAACGCGAACGCCGTCAGACTTTAGGCCGTGGTCTTCGCCTGTGCGTTAACCAAGAGGGTGAACGTGTTCGTGATGACAGCATTAACATTCTGACCGTCGTTGCCAGTGAAAATTATCAAGCCTACGCTGAGCGCTTACAGTCTGAAATTGAGAATGAAACAGGCATCCGTTTTGGTATCATCGAAAAAGATGCATTCGCCCATCTGATCTTCTCTGATTCCTCACAAGCTGTAGGAATAACCGGTTCGCATGAAATCTGGTCTGAACTACAGACTGAAGGTTATCTGGAAAAATCGGGAAAAATCACTAAAACCCTGAAAGAAACTCTTCTCGATGGCACTTTTGCTGTTAGCGCAAAGTTCCTCCCTCTTCAGGAGCAAATTGAAGCTATCCTGCGTAAATCAGCAGGGCGACTCAATATAAATAATGCTGATGAGCGTAAAGTAATCAAATACCGGAAAGAGGTCTTAAACAGCCCTGAATTCGAAGCGTTATGGCAGCGCATTTGCCAAAAAACACTGTATCGTCTGGCATTTGATGAAGATGAATTGATCAAGTCCTGTACAAAATCACTTTCTGAAATGCAGCCTGTAGCAAAAGCAATGGTCAGTTTCAGCAAAGCAACAATCAAACAAAGTCAATCTGGACTTGATGTCAAAGCTCAGTCTAATGGGACAACAAGCGCTGTTATAGATGTTGCAGAGCAGCCACTGCCAGATATTCTTAGTGTTCTACAGGAAAAAACCGGACTGACAAGACGCAGTTTAAGCACCATCCTGAAAGAGAGTGGAAGACTCGCTGATTTTGCTAAAAATCCACAGCAGTTTATCAGTGAAGCTATAGGCCGAATCAACTACTGCAAACGCCTGTCAATTGTTGATGGTATTAAATATTATCCACTAAAAGGAAAGGTGTATGCGCAAAGTCTCTTTATGGATAAAGAGCTAACAGGATATGCCCGTAATCTTTTTGAAACCTCGTCTAAGTCAGTTTACGAATACGTTCCTAAAGATTCTGAAGTCGAAAGCCGTTTCGCTCAGGAACTCGAAGAACAGGATGAAGTTAAGCTTTATGTGAAGCTTCCCGGTTGGTTTAAAATTCCGACTCCACTGGGAACCTACAATCCTGACTGGGCCTTAGTTATTGAAGACAATGGTGAAGAACATATTTACTTTGTTGTAGAAACAAAAAGTAAACACATTGGTCTTGGTAATGAAGAAGATGCGAAAATTACTTGTGGAACAGCTCATTTCAGTGCTTTGAAAGAAGAAAACACTAATGCAGCAAAATATATCAGAGCGACAAATCTTACAGAAGTAATAAGCAGCATTTGATTTTTATAAATGATATATCTTGGCGATTAGGTAGATACCACTAACTCTTTTTAAATTACTCAAAGCACCGTCTGATGGCGGTGCTACGTGAAATCTGGCTGGTTTTAAAGTTTTGAACACAATGCAACAGCTCTAACACAACCTTCAAAACTTCCCGGTGGTACAACTACGAATCCTGTAGTCGTAGGATAAGAAGAATCAGGAGCATTCCTTCCTTCACTTCCATACCAACTGGTTAAATTATATCCTCCAGAAATAAATTTACTACCACTCGTACATGTAGCCGTTGATGTTTTTCCATTAGAACATACTGAAGCACCATACACTAAGAACCTATCCCATAAGGAATTATCAGATAATACAATATGATAATTTCTTTTGGGATAGGTTCTTATTATTTAATATATTATTTTTTGATTTTCAATTTTTATAATGTATTTTAATATATTATAAATCATCTACATTGATATAATCTTTGTGTATTTTTTGTAGTCACACCCTGCCCATTATCTGGACGGATTGTAGTGCTTGTTGATATTGAACTCATTATGACCACTGATGTTTTTCCCGATGGGCAAGAACATGCGTTTGTATCTATATTTGGAGTCGAACATGTTGCACTATTACCATCTTTAGTATTAGTAGAGTAAAGCCCACCACCGCCACCAGAAGCTTTTGTCCATTTACCACCGACACATGACAACAACAATCCCGTTGAATCCGTGCCCTGTAAACCATTTGGTGAACAGTTTGCTCCTACATTTGCTTTCCCATTAATATATAGGAACTCCCCTGCATTCAGTCTGCCATCAGCATTAATATTACCATTGGAATGAATATAGTTAGAGTTAAGATTACCCGAGGCCCAGACATACTGAGCATTAACCTGATGCCCGACATTAACATCATTGGAAGCGTATATATTACCGCTGCTGTTCATATAAGCATTAACAGATCCACCTGAACCAGCACCAACCGTACCAGCAGCATAGACATCATATGTTCTGAGGCCCCCCGCCCATCCTGAAGGTAAATCATTAGGGTTTAATCCGTTTGTAGCTAATCTCTGCTGAACAACAGCATTTTTATATACATTTAAGACTGTAGTATAGTTAGCAGCATTAGGAGAAAAAATACTTAGAGGTTTGCTTCCATTATCTAATCTTATTTCGTAATCATTACCAGCATTATCGCCCCCGAATGTAATAGTATCACCATACCCATTATGAGCAGTAACCTGACCAGTGGCAGTGACACTTCCTGCCGTAGTAATATTACCACCGAAATTACCTGTTCCCGCTGCAGTAATATTTTTAACATTATTTATATCGTTTCCACCCATGTTTAGATTACCTGTCATAGGCAACGTTCCATCACGACGAAGATAGATAGCATATAACGAGCTGTTATACCCTACTCTGAAGGCAAGTAATCCATCTCTTGTAATATTGTTGAATGCGGTGTTTTGCTCCTTCCACTGACTTTGGAATCCAGCAACAGAGGTCGCATCCTTTGTTATACCACTGTCAACACCAGCAACTTGCATTGCTTTACCAAGAAGGTCATAACGGATGTGTCCGCCTTCAATCCATGCGGATGATGTTGTGATCAAGCCGTTGATAACATAGTTAGGTGCGGTTCCTTCACGTTTAAGTATAATTTTATAGGGAGACTTATATATGTTATTCCCGTTATATGATGCAGGTAGTAACCCCTCATTAACAAGAGTATGGTAATCAATTTCACAGCCTGTAGAATTACAGGTTCTTGGTCCCGGATCGCTACTTTGATTACTGCTTGATGTCAGTGTAGATAACTTATCATATCTCATACTGATATAACCATTAACTGCCTCACCTAATTGTTTAATTTGTTCCCCTGCTGTTTTAGCAACTAAATCCTCTTGTTCAACTTTCATATCTTGGAATTTTATTAAAGCTATTGCACTGCCGATGCCTAGAGCAAGGATCAGCTCCAATAGTGAAAATCCTTTTTTCGTACCAAATCTATTCATTTTCCACCTCGTATAATGATATATATAACTCTACAATTAGCAGAGGTGTGAAATAAATCAAGACAGCAAAAACACAAATATAGAAAGCAAGAATAAAAATTAGACAGGCGGGCTACTAGAACAATAAAATATAATATAAACATTAAAATAAGAATCTCACCATTACAGTGAGATTATTACACGAGCGAGGAAAACAATTTATAAGGACGTGAATATCAATGTATTGCTATTCCCACCGCTTTCACATTGTGTTGCAGTTTTAGCAACATCTAATACTTCACCTGCAGCTTTAACATTACCTGCTGTGCCAACACCTGCAGTATAGAAGTTTCCTGCTGCTGCCGTGATGATCTTCGTGCATTCAGATGCCGGAACATTTTCATAAGTGATGGTAAATGAAGAACCATCCGCCCCTGACGGACCAGTTTTATCCGCAGCCAATGTAACATTTCCTTTGAAAGCATTGATGGGCTTAGCGGCTGAACCAGAACCACTTAACATATTATCCGGGAAGATTTTAGCCTGAACAGCAACAGTATTTGTTAATCCGGTGAAACTGGATGCTGATGTATAGAGTGCTTTAACACCCGCCTGAATGGTTGCTATGTTATTACTTTCGGCCTGTGCTCTCTGTGATGCCTGTACTTTAGGATATACTATAAAAGCGGCTACAACTAAGGCTGCTATAATACCCAAAACAAGTAATAGTTCTAAAAGAGAGAAACCTTTTTTACTTTTTTTGTTTTTAATTAATACTGTTTTTTTCATTTCCTTTATATCTCCTTGGTTAACTGGAAAGATATAAAATAGATAGCGGAAACATAATATAAAACAATACCAAATAAAATCTTTATCGCAATTTAACCGATAAACGGACGACCTTTAAAGCACAAAAAAACACAGAGGAAAAACAAGATTTTTTCTATTGGATGATAAATAATACTTTCAATTTAATGGATACTTAGATAATTGATGATTATTTTAAAAGAAAAAGGGCTGGGATAAACCCAACCCTTTAACTGGAAGATAACTTCCTGACTTTATTAAAACCACCGCAGATTTACAAGATTGAATATGGAGTTATTCATCTGTAGTAGTACTTAAAAAATATAATAAATAAGATTGTTTGTCAAAACTTTTTTAAGAAATATGCAGTTAATTAAGAAATTAAAAAAACAACAACCGCCCTATAAGGGTTAAATAGGGCGGCTTGTTGTCAGGACGTGAAAAAATGTATTTTATTATATAAGGATTGAATGTGTTAATTTAGAAATCAACATATGATGTTAATTAAAATATTATTGTTTGTATGTCAAATTAAAAATTGAAGATTATATTAAGTTTTCCTACCTTTAATGCTAGCCAGAAATAACAGTCCATTTTTTCTAAATCTCACCTTATCGTCAGGATGTAGATTTGGGATCTCCAACAGCATTCCTAAAACTAGTTCCTTATCAACCGTGAAAACATCACAATCTAATGCTTTAGCAACTTCTGCACCTAGAATGATCTTCTGACGAGTTTCAATCTGTTTAGTTTCTTGCTTGGATTTATGTTGTAAGCGATTCAAACGCATCTGAGCTGAAGCCAACTGCTGTTCTAATGTCTTTTTAATACGTGGCTTAGTTCTGTTTTTTTGCTTTTCTGATATGTCATCCATAATCGTTCCTCTTATCGGTTATATATGGATCATATACAACAATAGAACTTTATCGTCAAATCGACTTTTACAAAAGATCCGACATTCAAGTAATTATTCTTATCGCTTTCTATAATGTGGGAACTTATGTTTTAACTCATTAAAACATTCAACTACGTTTTGATGTTCAATTGAAAAGTAGTCAATGCTTCTTTGTAAAAGCTCATTGGCAACGTCAACGACTATATCACTCCCTTTATTATGATTATAGACAGTGAACACATCGGCAATCCAATGATAGCAACAAAGCGTTAATAACATACAATAGTCTTGATGCTCTTTAATCCCCGATATGAAAGTATAATCATTATAATCTACCTGCCTTGTTCTTTTATAAAATCGTTTAAGAGTTGGTTTCATGATGATTAAGTTATTTTTAACCATGTCATAATGAATATCATCTGACACATAACCATTCTCCAGAAAAAAATGATTACTATGGACATAAAGGGAATAACCTAGTGATACAACAGAAACCCCATGCTTCTTACATAAAGACTCTGAAAAAACTGGATGAGTTTCTATATATCTTATAAACTCACTTTCCTTAAGATTTTTTGTTTTCAATTTCCCCATGTATTCCCTCTTATAAAAAATAATAATATCATCATTAATGAATGGATGCTTTAACGACGAAATGACACTGGTTTTTTCCATTCAAACTCTGCTTCAAACCTTTCTTTATTTCTTTCATTTTTAATCTGCTCAGCCTTACGTTGAGAACGTATTTGTTCTCTTGCAACACATAATACTTTCCTTCGCTCCTCTGCTGTTAATTTTTTCCCTTTAACTCTAGCCGCTGCATGAACAGCGTCATCAAGAAATCGCTTTTCCGTTAATGACACTCGCTGCAACCTTCCAGCACTATGTTGCTTTTCTTTTTTTAATTTTTTTGAAGTGTTATCAGTTACATTTTCAGCCGCTTGTATTTTATTAATCACTATATTCTCCTTATTTTTCATAATTTACTAATTAATACAACTAAAACAAAAGAAACTCAAATTAATCTATGTAATTTATTTATCTTATAATTCTAATTATTTGTCGTTAGTGCCTTTATAAAATGGCACCTTACTTATTTATTCTCTGAAATTTAACTTTTTTATTTTATTTCAAAAAATTCGTACTAGTAGTACTTTAATTTAATTAATTTAGGATCTGGGGTTTTAGATAGCGACTTTCAGTCGTAGTAGTTTTCCGTCAGGAAAACTTGGTTTTGCTTAGAGCTTCGCCTCTCCTAATCCGCATATAAAAAACAAAAATCAAAACATACCAGTATTAAAACTGATTGTTGAAACTGGTTTAATTTTTTTTATAATACGTAATAGGAAAAGGCGCTTCTCATGCTATGGCTTAGAGCTACAATACGTTTCCATATTGCGACACCCTTCTGCACTTCCATAGACAACATCATAACTTTAAAAACATTTCTCGTTTTACTAAAGAAATTATACTGCTGTTTCTAAAAGCCTTAGATGTGCGCTTCAAGTTGATGTTACGCAGACTCCCCGCTTTGGCATCAACAATAACCTTGAGAATGAATCAAACACTGTCGCTCCTACCTTCTCAGACCCGTACAATCAGGTTTAACGTTATTGCTTTCGAGAACTAAAATGTTTTTGGAAATGGTATTTGACAGGCTTGTAAAAAGTTTCGATTTAGATTTGACAAATATGAAAAGATTATTTAATACTTTATTATATTTGTAATCACGTTGTCGTTGAACTGATTACAAGACTTCAAAAGTCGGCAAAACTTTTTTAGTCCTTAAAAAGTCAACTTTATGAAGTTGGCTTTTTTTGTATCTTCATTTTATTTACATCGACATTTTTTATTTGTCAAATAATAATCAATAAAATATTTTCCACACATAGCTTTCAAATTATTATGTATTGAGCTATAGCCAATCATATTCTCTTTTTCGCAGCCTGAGCCTTCTACCATTTAACCATCCCATGATCAATACTTTTACCGAACTTCTTAATTAACCCGTCATTTATATATGATCTTATTTTTAATTTTCTAAAATTGAACCCATAAACTTCCTGTTGAAAAATTGTAATAATCATCGGAACGTCAGAATGCACAATCCTCCCACTATCTAGCCAATTAATCATTTTTTCCAAAACACTCTCTCTGAAACGTTCAGTCACAGTTTTAAATGATATATCAGCATCATCCATCACCTCTTTTATTTCGCTATTAATTTTATCACCATGATCACACAAAAGACTTAAAGATATTTTTTCGCCTATATCGCTTTTGATTTCCATTATCTCATCATTATATGATTTGATGATACCTTTTAGCTCATCGTAAAACTTACCATAAAAATAAAAATCTCGTGTAATGCATAGATTAATATGTTCAAGTTGTTTTTTGTTTTTCTTCTCATTATTATTTGAATTATATTCACTCATCTTATCCACCCTCAGCTAAATAGATAATACTCTTCTTATATTTATTTGCTTTTGTCAAAAACAGCACTTCGTGATTGTCATAAACAATCACTATGCTGAATAGGGCTTGCCCTATTAATGATGGTTTGTTCCAATCATGGGTTTTATTCTCATACCTTGCTAGCGCTCACTCACATAAAACAGGTTAGACCACTTAAACTAAAAGTGATGGAATATTGGAAATAATGAAATTTAAAAACATGATATGTAAAATCCACCTAGCTTTCAAAACCAGACCTCTCCGCGTTACTTATTTTTACATATTAGTGCTTTTCATTTAACCTGTTAATATCCATTCTATTTCTCATAACTAAGCTGTGATTTGTGCAGCACATAAAAGAGTCTGTTATTTTAGGAATTTCAGTTATCAACTAAAGATTTTCAACTCAATTTTAATAAAATTCACGTTCCCGCCTACGGCGGGAGACTAATTAAACTACTTTTGCCCTTACGGGCGCTCTCTAAAACCATAATCATTAATATTCGTGTAATACCTCAGCCGTTCATCCGATTCTAGCCTTGTAAATTTCACAGACAGTAAAACTAGAGTTATTATTTAAGTATAGAAAAACTTTAAACATTGTCGTTATTTTTAGCTCCTTTAGGAGATATAAAAATAAAGCAATGCCCACCTATACACTGCTACGCAGTGTGTGGGGTCTACCGACGGTTGCCTGCCGCAGGCTAACACCGTTTCCTTCGGAAACAAGGTCAACGTCAACACCAGAGTTTTTCTTACGAAAAACTAAAACCAGCATAGTCGCATTGGAGATTTATATTTTGGTTTGTTATTTAAAATTATATTGAGGTTCTTTTTATTGTATGGCTATTTTTCATCTTGATTTTAAAATTGTGAAACGAAGTGAGGGCAAATCTTCCGTTGCGAAAGCTGCCTATCATGCTCGTACACGTATAACAGATGAAAGAACAGGTGATACGTATGATTATAGCCGCCGTACTGATTTATATGGGCATTTCATCTTAGCTCCTGCTAATGCTCCAGAATATATCGTAAAAGACTCTACAGCCTTATGGAATGAAGTTGAAAGAGTCGAGCGTCAACAAAATGGTCAAACAGCCCGTTATTTTGACGTTGCCATTCCTGCCGAGTTAAACAATGACGACAAGAAAAAACTTGTCCTTGAGTATTGCCAGAAAAATTTCGTTGATAAAGGCATGATTGCCGACATCGCTTTTCATGATCTTGATAGCGACAACCCACATGCTCACGTTATGTTGACATTAAAAACCATAGGCCCGGAAGGTTTTGGCAAAAAGGAAAGAAGCTGGAACGACAGAAAAATGTCTATTTTTTGGCGTGAATCATGGGCATCTATGGCTAACAGCTACCTCGCTGCCGCTGGCTCGTCAGAACGTATTGACCATCGTTCTCTTCAGGCCCAGCATGAAGAGGCATTAGAAAAAGCGGCGGTAGCTTTAGATAATGAAGAAAAAGCGTTATGGCTTGCCAAGGCCGCTGAAACAAATCGCCCTGCGATGAAACGTATCCACAGTGCCAAATGGCGTAGTAAGGCTGCTCAGGAGCAAAGAGCCGCAGAACAGGCTGTTCGTGACGCTGCTAAACAAGAAGCTGTTGAAGTCTACAAAACATTCAGTGAACTTGACCTTGAAATTGTTGTTGATGTCAGAAGCTTCACTTTGTCTGTTCTTGCTGAACCAGAAGAAATTGTTTTACCAGAAACGCGATCCAGCTCTTCAACCAATGAAGAACAAAATCAAGAAAAACGTAATCTCTCCGAGATTTCGTCAGAAAAACAAAGACCTTTACTGGTAGCACCAGCTCCTCATACTCGTATGCGTGGAGTCAAATCTTACCGTGATAAAACAAAAGTCAGTAAGGTTGTTGCTGGTATTCCGCCATCAATCAGTATTTCTGATTCTGGTACAAATACTATTCTGAAAACATCCACCTCTCAAAACCCAAACAGGGCATCCAGAAGCGCCCCTGAACGTGTTAAGAGGAAACAGACTACTCCACGTCAGGATAATATTTTTAAACGCTTCACAACTCTTGTCATCGATTTCTTCAAAGAAAAATTTGTATGGGCTAGATCAAGCAGAGTTAAGCATGATCCTGTCAGTACAGAACATGATAAACGTATTACTGAAAACTTTGTCTTTGATGAAGTATTAGGTCATCATGTTTCTCGTGCTGAATATGAGAAACAAGCTAAGTTTAACAGTGATACTTACAAACCAACACCTGATGAGATTCGACGTTTCCCAAGCCGTCCTAAGAACGGAAAACCAGAAACCACTCATGATATGGATCTTACTCCATCCATACTTGAAAACAAAAAAAGCAATTCACCACAATTGAGACCATCCAGTTATCGTGTTAATAAATAATTTTATTACTTGTGAACATCAAATTTAACTCACCATGCACAGCGTGGATTACTTCTTTGTTATTATTCTTTTTGAAAATATATTTATCTTATGAGCTGACGCTCATGTGCTTCCGCACGGCTATGCCCTGACGCTGATATGAAATAAGATTTAATGTTCAAGTATTATACTAACATCGAAAACAGATCCTGTGCCTGCACATAAGATCTTCATCCCGTCATATAGCATTTGCTCTTAAATACATAGTAAAACTATATTTTCAGAAGCAGCACTTAGTGATTGTTCAAGACAATCACATTGCTGGAACAGGGCTTGCACTGTTAGTGATGGATTTATCCATAAAGAATTGCGGCAGTAGCCGCTAATACAGTTAAAAGTAAATTCCATTCTTTACAACAAAACTATGATTATCAATTTAGCAACAGAAAGCAGCGCTTCGTGATTGTACAAAACAATCACTTCGCTGAATATAATTATTAAGAAAACCACATATTCCTACGTAAAACTCTCTGTTCACAAGAAAGAAGGAAAACTGGACTCTCTTAACTTCTTACTAATTATTTAATTATAAGCACGATCCCAGTCCAATAAAATCACCGCTTCGCAACTTTTTTTCCTATGTTTAAACATAGCAAACTCCTATGTTTAAACATAGATCCGTCCTATGTTTAAACATAGCAAGATCTATGTTTAAACATAGCAAGATCTATGTTTAAACATAGGTTTTTTAACATATAACAATATCATAATAATAGATTCCCTATTTTATTTATAGTTTTACTATTGACTTTTATTTTTCTGCATAGTATTAGAATAGGCATAATAAAAAATATAAGAGAGAAAAACATGAATAGTAATGATACTGAACTACTTCGCTTATTTGACACATTAACCACAGAACAAAAGATTGATATCGCCAGACATTTACTGCAAAACAAAGATATAAAATCAACAACAGTTATCACCAAAGAAGAAGATAAAGCGATCTCATTTTCCCAGCCTTATGTTTTTGCTTTCACATCTAATTTTCGTGTTTTTTCTGATCTGGACATATCTAAGAATGAATTCCGTGTATTAACTTACATCTTGGAATACATGGAGTTTGGAAACCTTATTAACCTTTCTCAGGCATCATTGTGTAAAGCTTTAAACATCGCATCTGGAAATATGTCAACCATATTCAAAAAACTAAAACAGAAAGGCATTCTCGTTGATCATCATGGACATCTTTATATTAACTCAAACATCTTTGCGAAAGGTATGAGTCATCAACTTGATGAAAAGCGTAAAGAGCATTTAAGTAATGCAAGAAGTGTTCAGGCTGAGATTGAACAATATCCTGATGGTTATGAAAATCTTTCTCAACAGGAAAGACGAGGATTAGCCCTCGAAACAGTAAATCAAAATGTTTATACAGATGCTTTTATTTTTAGTAAGAAGAAAAAGAACAGTGCTGTTCCTAATGCTAAAAACAGTATCAAGATAGATAAACCCCGCAGGGTATATAAACGAACAAAAGAAAATGAAGCAAATAGACAAGATTTAGTTAATATCACTAACCACTTAAAAGCTGTTTCCTAAAGAGTAATAAGGAATGAAAATGAAAAAACTACCCGGTTCACTTGAAATTAAACTGCATGAAAAACTATCTAAAAACGACATTCTGAATGTCTTAGCAGAACATATGACGATGCTTGAGGAAACATTTGGCATTGAAGAGTTCAAACTCTATTCTTTTCTTGAATGTTATATTGATAGTAAAAAACAGTCCTTTTATCATGAAGAACATAATACTGTTGTAAATTCATTTAACTTACAAGGTAATGAGAAACTTGAGAACACAGCAAAAATAATTTCAAAAGATGGTAATAAAAGAATCGTCTCTTTTGATAAAAATATCGATGTAGATAGAATACGTTTAACAGTTGAAAATATTCAGAAGCATAATCCGTACCGATATTGGCCTAACAATATTCAAGTCATTCCATCATCAGTAGTCAACAACATCATTCAAGATAAAGAAAGCCAACTACAATTAGAAAGAGATAAACTTTACTTCCTCAACCAACTGAGACGTAAACAAGAAGAGGAACAAAGGCGTAAAGAGCGTGAGGAATTTGAGCGTCCATTGAAATCACTCATTGCCAAAAAGATCATGGAAAGTGGCCTCACTGATTTAGAGTTCAAAAGAACAATATGTTCAAGCTATGACTATATAAAAAGCCGTGCTGTAATTGCAAAATACCTAGCCAATAAACCTGATTTGTTAGAAAAATATCATGACTCCAGAATAATACGAATGTCCATTAAAAATGATGAAGGTAAAGTTGGTAAAGTTGAACTTTATGATCTTTCTGGAACACTAATTTTTGAAAGCTATAAGAACAATTAAGAGAGGTATAATATGCAATGTTCATGCAAAAAAAACAACACTGATTTAAAAGAAGAAAAAATAAATAAGCACTCATTCTCTATTGAAGAAAGAAAATGGGCTGCCGAGGCAGTAGCTGATTGTTATAAACGAATTGAAAATGGAAATGCAAAACGGCTGAAATCAGAATGTTAATTTAATGAATTCGGTAATTATCGCAAATAATATATCTGATATACACGTCGAAATAATTCTAGTGGAGGAAATAACATGCAATGTTCATGTGGTAGAGAAATGACAGAGAGGTTTTCTGTTTCTAAGAAATGCAACTTGAGATGGGAATACTCTTTTTGTAAGTCTTGTGGAAGAATCGATGCAGATTATCTTTATAGCTACGATAAAACACAGTTTATTGAACGAGGTTATTCAGCAAGGCTAAATTATAGAGACATGACAAGAAAAATAGATAATTAAATCCATGCCTCTCCATTAAATTTGACACTTATCCCTTATATATTAATATATAATATAAACCCGATTAACTAAAATTAGAGAATATAACATGAAAGACTATATAAAAAAAGCACAGGAAAATGAAACAATTATTGATGGTGGTAAAGTTTACGATGAGCTTAGGCGCGATTATCTTAACAGAAGTTTCCTTTTTCCTTGCTCAGATGAAAAAACAGATGATGATTTTAATCCTTTCAGTGACGAAGCATATATTAAAATGAAGTCCTTGCATGATGAAAGAGATAATCTTAATTTTAAAAACAAAATGAAAGAGATTAAAAGGAATTTATCTACATCACAAAAAAAAGAAGTCGAAAAAATAATGAAAAACAAAATAAAATAATTTTTTAAATATCCAGCCATGAAAAACACTTTCTCCGATGAGATAAAGATCATGACTACTTTCTTTATCTGAATATATAGAAGCCTACATTGACTTCTATATCCCATTAAACCTATTAAATATTTTTAACTTCCAATATTCAGAACCTTCCTCTTTCTCTCGAAGATTGGCCTCAAGATTCTTCATGATTAGCGCTTTTACTCCTTGGTTATGTGCTGCCATTACTTTGTTAAAGAGTTCTTTTTCATCTATATCTTCCCGTTTTACTTTTTCTGTTCCATTCACTTTTTTGTAGTAATCGAAATCATCGAATAGATTGTTTATTTGTATTTTAAGTGCCTGTCCCACACACTTTTCATTTTCAATGATCATTACCGCTTCATTATGAAATCCATATGCTATTTCGTATATGAAATCGCAATATAATGATAAGACCGTGCAAATGGCAAAAAACATTGATTCATTTTTTTCGTATAATACCACATCATTCATATCATATTCCTCTTGTAATCGATGTACAGCCCCATTACGGGGCCACATAATCTAAATCAGTGAGTAGATAACAACTCTGCCCATGATTTCTTAATCTATTTTTATTTTGATATTATTTACAAAACTCCCATGAATGCCGGACCAGACGTTCCGCTACCTCTTCAAAGTTTACTTCTTCAAGCTTTCCTTCCAGACATTCACATTGGATAATGATGTAAAAATTTTTACTGATATGCTCAATAACATTGCCGATGAAAACACACATAAAATCCGCATCATATACCAAGTATGAGACATTATCAGAGGCCATATCCTGCATAACCTTCCAACTAGCCTCAAACGAACGCTCTGCAATATTATAAAACGTTTCTGTAGATACAGTTTTAATTTCAAAAATTTTACTCATGGTTACGCCTCACTATTAAATGATATTTGTTTGCTTTTTTATTTTTTCGCCCCATGAATGAGGCTAAAAATGATTTATTAAATAACCTTTTTATCTTCGTTTGTGATTAACACGTAATGTTATTAACACCACCTCCTTATCAACCATTTTTACTGAATGCCCTTGTTCAAAGTACTCCCATCTGACTACCTTTTTAAAAGATGCGCTTGCATTTTTGATACAATCCTTATAAATACTATCCATGAATGCATCATCCTCCATTAACATCTCTGCTTCATCGGGTCGGACTTCCTTAAGCGTATTCATTTTCATTTCATAAAACAAACCTGCCATATGCATAAATACTTTTTGAGATTCTTTTATCAGTTTTTCACTCATGTCTCTACCTCTTGATTTATATTACAGACTGTTTATTTGCGCTGATTTCTATTCTTTTGTAATAAAGAACATAATCATCACCATTAAAGCATTTAATCAAAAACTCATGATAACTACTTAGTATAGTTTTAACCTCTGGAACTGATATGTATTTAATCTTTATCTCTTCAGCACTTTCAAACCATTCCTGTAGCGTGAGATTAATAATATCCATTATGAATATCTCCCTGTAAAATCCATCCTTCATTTTTTTCAGAAATTCATCATCACTTAGATTAAAGTATAAGTAATGTATTAACTCGTTATAGGTATTTACAACATCAGTGGCAAAGTTTGCTGTCTCAGCATTACTTGCGGATATTTTAACGGGTATTTCATTCCAGCCTAAACATTTTTCGTTCATATTTTCCCCTCTCATTAATAGTTAGTACGATACGCAGAGTAAATAACTCTCAGATTCCTTCTCACCTCATCCAAGAACAGATAATATTCTTTCCCTTTATTATCTTTCATTGATTCAGCAAACTCTTGTTTTGTTCGTTCGATCACTTTTCCAATCACTTCTTCAATATAAAGTCGGTCTTTAAAATGACGCTCATAATCATTTCCCATACAATCAATCATGACCTGAAGATGTTTTCTAAAGTTATTTATTGCCATTTCCATAAATACTTCTGTCTCATCATTCGTAACAGTCACCACACAAGGCAGTACGTTTTTACTTTTCATCTTAACCTCTCATTATTTAATAAACTTTTTTAGATATGATTGCGAGAATCAGAAATGATTTTGTAAATCCATTCATCAATCTCACTTTCAATAAATGCTATAGAGCGCAATCCGGTTTTTACTTGCTTAGGAAATTTACCCGCTCTTATTAAGGTATATATCCACGTTTTACCAAACCCTGTTCTTCTTTTTACTTCTGGCAAACGAATCAGTTTCGGATGTTTATCTGTTTTGTTTTGAACCATATTATCTCCTGTTTTTTTTACGTAATATCTTGGATATTTCGTTTTTTAGTATGTTGTTCGATGGAGATAATTCTAGGATTTTGGCTAGTTCTAAACTAGGGATGTTCACCAACCGTGAGTTTCGCGGAAATTTTTGGAGGGATACGCTTTTTAGGGATGTTCGCAGGTTGTGAACATCCCTTGTGTTTACTTTTTGTTTTTATCCGAGGATTTATCGTTAAGTGTTATCACATCAACGATACCCCAATCCTTCAACATATTGTTTTTAATATAGAAATCATTTAAAACCTTGAAGTACTCATCGTTATCAAGATAACTTTTCGCGTAATCATAATCAGTATCTTTGATGTTCTCACTACTTCTGACCCCATTATTACCATGCAGGATGTCAGCTAAAATGGTGAAAGGTATGTTCTTACCTTCGTTGTAGAGCTGTTCCCATGAGATCAAATCCATCAAAGGGATGACTTTGTAATCAAGTATTCTTTCAAAGGTCTTATGACCAAACCTAAATTTTCGTTTCGGGGGTTTAGGCGTTTTCAGGTGCTTTTGCCATAAAGCAATCAGTACTTTCAGATGTTCTGCGAGATCATCACTGCTGGCTTCTTCCAAGTCAATTTCAATCAGCATCTTGTTAGCAGGGTTCATGCCTCCTTGTTTCAGATACTCAGAGATGTAGTCGGAACTCACTGCAACAGGGTCTGTTTGCTCTGAAGTCTCCAGCCGATACATAGCCCGCCCATAGTTGAACAATTGAACTCTGGTCATTGGTCTTACAGCATAGCTATGCGACAGTCTGTGATTGTCTGAAATCCAGTCTGATTTAAGTATCACATCACCACATCGGATTGTGGCATCATGGTATATCGCTTGCATTTGATTATCTTTGCCTGCTGTTTCCCATTGTTGTCTTGTTTTGTAAGCCAACATCCGTCTTTCAAGCTCTGCATAGATTTGTTCTAAGGTGAGGTCTTTAAGGCCATCATATCGGCGTACATCAAACCAAGATAACGCTGCCCTGATTTCTTCCATTTCCTTTTGTGTAGTCATTGTTCTACCGATTGCTTTTGTGTTTCCTAAACGTTAGCCCATTCAACATGATAGAGAAAGTGGAAAAGAGGAGCGGGTTTTCAAAATGGTGTGAGCACAGTAAGTGACCTTGAAGGTCAGTGCTTTCACCTTGACTAAACATGATTTATTTAATAAAAAATAACCAATTGTTTTTCATCATTTATTTTAACAAAAATAACGACAACATCATGTTGATAATGAAAGCAAATTTAGATACGTATAGTCAGATGATTATGACAACAACCAATTGTTTTTAATTGACATTTTTACCACAAGAAAACAATAATGATGGTAAATATGTTGGTAAAAATATGGCTATATTTAACAAAGTCAGTAATAACAGGAGATGTAGATGAAGTTCGAGTCCAGTCAGAGGAGCCAAATTTTAGTTTTGAGACATCTCTATGAGTCTCAAAACAGTTAAAAAATAAAAATTATTTTTACCCGGTTACCTTGTAAAAAAGTGACCGGGTTTTTTGATTTCTGTGTTTCGTGCGCTTAATCGAGTCTCACGCTTCAGTGAGCAAGTTGCCCCCCAACAGACATCACGATTCGCAAGGTCAAAAACTCTGTTCCATGAAGTACCGTACAAAGATAAAGAGAAAAATGCCTTATGCGGGATGTCGCTATCGCGTCTTTATCGGGAAACTATGCGTTATTGCCACTTTGCCTTCTGTAATCAGAAAAAGAAGAACTGGAATTTTAATAAATATTATTTCTCTGGGAACGGGGATTTTTTATAATCAATATGACGAGTTGAACATTATATTTTTTATAAGGGTTATATGAGATTAAAGAAATCTGCCGTAAAGACAGATTTCTTTAAAATATAATTAGAGATTTGCGACGTTATGATAAACTTTTTGTACATCGTCGTCATCTTCAAGGGCATCAACAAGCCCTTCAAAGATTTCTAAATCTTCTGGGGAAAGCTCAACTTCAGATTGAGCAATCATTTCTAATTCTGTTGTTGAGAACTCAGTGATTCCAGCTGCTTTTAGAGCCGCGATTCCTTTATGAAGGTCAGTAGGTTCGGTATAAATAACAATGTTACCTTCTTCTTCAGTCACATCACGAACATCAACTTCAGCTTCAAGTAAAATTTCAAAAATATGGTCAGGGTCTGATCCTTTAAATACAATCACACCCGTATTGTCAAACATATAGCTGACAGAACCTGCCGCTCCGATATTGCCGCCTTTTTTATTGAAAATTGTGCGAACGTTAGCAATCGTACGGTTAACATTTGAAGTCAATGTCTCGGCGATAATCATTGAGCCATTAGGACCAAAGCCTTCATAACGTCCCTGCACGAACGTTTCATCTCCGCCGCCTTTGGCTTTATCAATTGCTTTATCAATAACGTGCTTTGGAACTTGTGCCTGCTTTGCACGTTCAATAACGAATTTTAAAGATGTGTTTAATTCTGGATCGGGTTCACCTTGTTTAGCAGCAGCATAGATTTCTACACCGAATTTTGCATAAATTTTAGACGTTGCACCGTCTTTAGCCGTTTTTTTAGCAACAATATTGGCCCATTTACGTCCCACTGGAATGATCTCCTCGAAAATTTATTTACATTACTGGTAAATCGTTAACATGTGTTAATTCGGCATATTATATCATAACAGGAAAAATCTCGTCTATTAGGAATAAAAATATTCTAAAGCCATAATCTTATATTTAATTTTATAAAAACTTATATTGTTGGCGGGATTTTTTATAATTGTGTTTTGAAAGCATACTTGCTTTTAATATGTGGAAATCATTAAGACGATAATAAAACACGTATCCGCCCAAGGAAGCAAACAGCCCACGATTATTGCAGGCTATTTGCCAGGTCTCTTACTTACTCCTTCACATCTATTTCTGATAAGAAGGTTCAGAACTTATTATCGGAACGGCGGCTCATTAAAGGTTCGTAATTTACGCGAATGCAGTCGGTCGCCTTCTGCGCGCAGCAAATCGATCGCCCGAATGCCAATTTGCAGATGTTCGGAAATAGCGCCTTCATAAAAACGGTTAGCCTGGCCGGGAAGTTTAATCTCGCCATGCAACGGTTTATCTGAAACACACAGTAGTGTCCCGTATGGCACGCGGAAACGATATCCTTGCGCGGCAATGGTTGCACTTTCCATATCAATTGCTACGGCCCGGCTTAAGTTAAAACGAAGTGCAGAAGCTGAGTAACGTAATTCCCAGTTCCTGTCATCTGTGGTTACCACAGTACCAGTACGTAGCCGCTGTTTGACTTCCTCACCGGGCCTGCCGCTCACCAGCTTGGTGGCGTCATAAAGCGCACGTTGCACTTCAGCAATGCTCGGAATAGGAATATCGGGCGGCAGAACCGCATCAAGAACGTGGTCATCGCGTAAATAAGCGTGTGCAAGTACATAATCGCCAATGGCCTGACTTTCACGTAATCCGCCACAGTGACCAATCATCAACCAGACATCCGGGCGTAGCACTGCCAGATGATCGCAGATGGTTTTAGCATTTGACGGTCCCACGCCAATATTCACCAGAGTAATACCCTGACCATTGGCGGTAATTAAATGCCATGCTGGCATCTGATGTTTTTTCCATGCAAGGTCGGAAATGGCTTCTTCTGGCGCTTCGGTTTCGGCGGTGATCCAGTTCCCGCCAGCACAAGAAAGGGCAATGTAGGGACTATCAGGATCGAGGATCTGGCTGCATCCCCAACGAACGAATTCATCCACATAACGTGTGTAGTTGGTAAACAAGACGAACGGCTGAAAATGTTCAACTGGCGTACCGGTATAATGGCGCAACCGCGCGAGGGAAAAATCGACGCGGCGCGCATCAAAATGCGATAGCGGGGAGAGTTCAGTTGGATGATAAATGCCGTCTGCAGTTTCATCGCCAATTTGCGCCAGTTCTGTTGTCGGGAAGTAGCGAGTTAACCCAGCGCTCATTGAGCGATCAAGTGTCAATTCAGAGCCATCGATGACATAAGGATAGGGGATTTCATGCTGCGAGGGTTGCACCGAGATATGCGCACCATAATCCTGATACAGCAACGTAAGTTGTTCATTGAGATACGAACGAAAGAGAGTAGGGCGAGTAATCGTGGTGGTGTAGCTGCCTGCGTGAGTAAAACGACCAAATGCGCGCGTTTTGGGGGGATTGGTTGTGCTACCGTCCCAGGTTACGGTCAGTGATGGATAGACAAAAAGACCTTGTTTGCGGGCGTTTTCATCAGGTAATTCGCCACTTGTAATATAGTTGCCAATGGCGTTGCGTAATGCGACTACAGATTGCTCATACAGCGCGTCGAGTTTATCCAGTGCCTGAGCTGGGGTCAGACCGGAGCCCTTATTATTCATGTGTGTCTCCTGTTCCATACAATTACCGCACATCCGATAGTATGTCACAGGAATGTGAAACAAAAGTGTAAGGCGAAGATCGGATGATCTTCGCCAGGCTATCAAGCGCGGTGATTGTCTTTCATCAACAAAGCGGTCATTGCGGAAATCAGACATCCAGCCAGCAAATAAATGGCGACGCTATGCCAGTTCCCGGCAAAGTAAGTGATGAGCGCAGCGGCAATAAAAGGTGTAAATCCACCGCCAACCACACTGGCGACCTGATAACCGACTCCAGCACCACTATAGCGATAACTGGCACCAAACATTTCGGTAAACATCGGTTGTTGCACACACACCACCATGTCATGCGCAATGTTTGCCAGCATTATGGAGAAGAAAACTATCCAGAAAATAGATTGTGCTTCAAGCGCCATAAAGAAAGGAAATGCGCTCAACGTTCCGATTAACGCACCTGTGATATAAACCCTGCGGCGACCAAAACGATCGGCAAGCCAGGCAAAACAGGGAATTGTCAGGCAGCTTAATCCACCTACCAGCAAACCAATATTGAGGAAAAGTTCGCGCGGTAACCCCATATTCTGGGTTGAATAATTAAGTGCAAAGGCAGTAACGATGTACATCGTCAGCAATTCGCACAGTCGTAGCGCAATAATCTTCAGGAAAGCACCGGGATGTCGTAACAGCGCTTCGATAACCGGGATGCGTTTTTTCGCGGCAGCTTGATAATGTTGCTGTTGTTCAAATTCCGCGGACTCCTCCATGCCATTGCGCACCCACAATGCTCCCAGTACCAGTACGATGCTAAACAGGAAAGGAATGCGCCAGCCCCAGCTTAAAAACTGTTCGTCAGTCGTCATCATACTGATCAATGAAACCAGTCCGGTTGAAAGCAGTAAACCTACACCGTAGCCAACTTGTACACCGCTACTGTAAAAGGCTTTTTTATTTTTCGGTGCACTTTCAACGGAAAGCAACGCCGCGCCTCCCCATTCGCCGCCGACGGCAAATCCCTGAATGGCACGCAGTGTCACCAGCAAAATAGGTGCCCACCACCCAATGGTCGAGAATGAAGGAAGAATACCAATCAAGGCTGTCGCGATGCCCATCATCCAGACGGTCAGCATTAACATGCGCTTACGTCCCAGCCGGTCGCCAAAGTGACCGAAAATGACACCGCCGAGCGGACGGAAAAGGAATCCGACGCCAAAGGTGGCAAATGCGGCGAGCGTTCCCATCGCCGGGCTTACTTGCGGGAAAAACTCGCGATTAAACACCAGTGCGGCGGTGATGCCATAGAGTAAAAAATCATACCAGTCGACGACGGCACCAGCGAAGCTGCCTAACGCAGCTCGTCGGGCGCGACTTAACGAAAGCGTCCCTTCATCGGGACGAGTGGAGATGAGCGTGGAGTCCATAATGATCCTGTTTGTACTGTCTTTTTATAATTAGTATGGAAAAGGTAACTCACATTGCCGTCGATCTATAAACGAACCTTATGAGACTACCTCGACAGAGCGCATCTGCAAATGATTTTATGGCTGATTAGCGGCAACATGAAAAATTCGATGGAAGATGAAAGCGCAGGAGTTGCTGGTGTTGTTTAAGGATTAAGCAGAGGACCCACAGGTTAGAGATATGAAACATAAAAGTCCGCATATGCACAAAATGGCACCCTGATGAGTCTGATAGACTGCATTGCATTATAACCAGTAGGGAGGCGAGGTTAGGTATGTTTTTAGCATCATTGTTGAGACGTATTGCATTTAGTTACTACGATTATAAAGCTTATAATTTCAATATTGAAAAAACAGACTTTGTTGTCATCCATATTCCCGACCAGATTGGCGATGCTATGGCCATCTTTCCTGTTATTCGGGCGCTTGAATTACATAAAATTAAGCATCTTTTAATTGTTACGTCGACAATTAATTTAGAAGTGTTTAATGCACTTAAACTTGAAAAGACTAAATTAACATTAGTCACAATGACTATGCAGGATCACGCAACATTAAAAGAAATAAAAGATTTAGCAAAGAACATAACACAGCAATACGGTACGCCGGATCTTTGTATAGAGGCGATGCGTAAAAAGAACCTGAAAACGATGATATTTATCAGTCAGTTGAAAGCAAAAACGAATTTTCAGGTTGTTGGTTTAACCATGAAGTGCTACTCCCCTTTGTGCAAGAACGCGTCCCGGATGGATCAGAATCTCCGGGCTCCTGTACCCATGACATGGGCATTTATGATGCGTGAGGCGGGTTTTCCAGCAGTCAGGCCAATATATGAATTGCCACTAAGTGAGGATGTACTCGATGAGGTGCGCGAGGAAATGCGATCGTTAGGATCTTACATTGCGCTTAATTTAGAAGGTAGCTCGCAGGAACGTACATTTTCATTATCGATTGCAGAAAATCTAATAGCAAAAATTCAAAGTGAAACAGATATACCAATAGTGATCGTTCATGGACCAAAAGGGGAAGATAAAGCCAGGGTATTAGTGGATTGTTATAATAATGTCTACCGTTTATCCTTATCACCCTCGATTAAACGTTCAGCAGCAATCATAAAAGATGCTTATATCGCAATAACTCCTGACACCTCAATATTACATATGGCAAGTGCCTATAATACTCCCGTTGTTGCAATTTATGCTGATTACAAAACGCGATGGCCCGCAATGGCCGATGTTTCGGAGTCAGTCGTCGTTGGGCAAAAAATTGACAATATAAGTCTGGATGAATTCGCAAAGGCATTAAAAAGTGTTTTGGCGAGAATATGAGACAGTACTTATGCATAGTAATGCCGATCTGTTATGAACGGTGGTGTCATCAATACTCTGAGGCTGGTCAATCATCACAGAAAACCAGCCTTTTGATCAAAGCTGTACTCACCGGATACGATCATAGTCACATCGAACGCGATTCTTGCGGTGCAGCAGTTTTATTTATTCATTTTCTGTGAGAGAAGGGCAAGCTCTATAGAGGGAATGTAAAAAAGAGTGCTCCGAATGGAGCACTCTTTAAGAAATTATAACGGAAAATCACAGGTTTTTATAACATGTCGCATAAGCAAACCCAAGCTTTTCAAATACGCTTTGATCACCTGTTGCCAGGGAAACTACGTATTGTTCGCTTGAGTTTGCGGGACTAGATGACCAATACATATTTGATTGAAAACCAGCTTCAGTCGTGTAATGCCCCATATCTCCCCATTCACTGTACAGTGACCCGATGCCTCGGGAACGACTATGGTTTAAATGGTCTGCACGGGGAAGTGTGTAGCCATTGCTACTGCAAAAATTTTCAGCAAGGCTGTATATCATGAAAGCATCGCCGGAGTTCACCCACCAACTCTTCACACGGATTTCGTATACATAGCTAGGGCCTCCTGATTTTGGCGTCGCCGTAATCCTTTCCCAATTGCTGCCGACATTTTTAAATGTCACTTTACCGATAGCATCAACATCGACCCAGGAGGCAGAGCTTGAAAACTCATAATCAGCCGCCGTTTTTCCTGGGGCAAAGTTGTCATTATTCAACTGATAATACGCCCCGGTGAACCCCTGCGAAGGGAATGTAGTTGTCGGTAGGTCAGTACCATTGACTGATACTGTACCGCTCATTATTTTGTCTTCTGCGCGAGTGAATTGTATTGTGGTACTCAGACCAGCTTGATGAACACCATTCAATACAGGGATCAGCGTTGCGATACCCTCTCCGCCGCCTGTAATGGTGGCTTTATAATCACCGTTGATATTTTGACTGTAATCAATTGCGCTAATTTTCATATAGGGCACGTTAGTACCTGATTGCACAAATTCCATCCCTTCAGAAACTTTGATCGGATTGCCTGATATATCGTGCAAAACAAGATGTAGCTCAGCACTATCGGTAAAGTCCCCTTTCAGTGAGGACCGATTGTTCTTAAGGACGGACTGCGAGGCGTCTGCCGGGCCTGCCACCAGCGTTATATCTACTGTTTGCATTCCACCAGCGGTCGTGACTGCGCTTACCGTGACGCTACCTGTCATCGCTCCTTTCACGCTTGTTGTCGCGATTCCGTTTTGATCGGTCACCGCTGTTAATGACGTTAATGTGGCAGAGCCGCTTTTTAAGGCGAAGTACACAGTGAGACCTTCGATCAGGTTACCACTGCCATCCTCAACCGTTGCCTTTAAGGTACTTAAATCACTGTTGGTGGCGGCGATAGTCGATGGATCAGCGATAAAGCTAGCAACATGTGCGGTGCTTGAGTTGCCAGTGACTTTCACGGTTGTCTGTGTCTGTATTGTTACGCCGTTATGGAACGATGCAGTCACCGTATATGTACCGACTTTATTGCTGGTCAGAACGACCGGAGCCTGACCTGAAGAGTTAGTTCTCACTTTTCCGCCACTTAACGTCGCCCCTTCTGGCGTTACGCTAAAGTTGATGACCTGACCCTCCACTGGAGTGCCATTTGCAGAGGTTAGCGTTGCCGTCAGAGTAGTGCCTGTAGGGGCATAGACACCGATAAGCGGACTGGACGCCGTGAGTGTCAGTTTTTCATCAATAGCCTCCAGTTGTTTCTCAAGTGAGGCTCCATTCGCCAGGGATGCTTTCACCATATACGAACCGTTTCTTTCGGGCGTCATGGAGACCTCGGCTATACCATGCGTATCAGTAGAGACAATATTTTGGCTGATGGTCATGTGCTCTGGTGGCTCTGCACTGAATGTCACGGGTTGATGCGCAACCGGGTTGCCAAACTGGTCGTTAACGTGAGCTTTAACTGCTACGTCTTGTGCGACCATTACCTGACCTTCCGGTATCTCCAGACTGGTAATCGTCGCAGAATTAACATCTGCACTGGCATTCAGTAATCGCGAGATGACTTCAGTAGGTTTATCTGCCAGAGAGGCTGAAACTGTTTTCAGTCCGACCTCGGTGCTTGTCACAAGAATTTCAGCGAAACCCCGATCATCCGTTTCAACGCTGGTGCTGCTTAGCGTGACGGAGGTTCCGCGGAAATTAACTTTTATGCCTTCTACCGGGTTGCCGTTAGCGTCAGTGACGCTTGCCGTCATGGTTGCGCCCTCGGTCGTGCTGACGACGAATGAGTATACAGGGGTTAAGGAGGCTAGTTTTGCGGTACCAGCATCGGCAATCAAAGTCACCTGTTTCGTATCACTGACACCATAATTGTTCACGCTAACTGTCACGGGGTAGGTGCCGGATTTTGTACCGCTCAGTGTAACTTCAGCCTTGCCGTTGATATCAGTAATGGCGGAACCGCCTTGTCCGAGAGTAAAGCTTGCGCTCACATCTGCCGGTAGCGTGAATGTCACCGCCTCATTGGCTAACGGGTTGCCGTTTCCATCGGTCACTGTTGCCTGCAGCCTGGTCATCCCGACGTTATTAGCGATAAAATTGTCCTCGGTAACGTTAAGATTAACCTGCGCAGTGAGCGTATCCGCAATAAAGTTCACCACCAACTGCTCACTCTTACCGCCAGTCATCGATGCTGTAACAGTATGAGCGCCTGCTTTTGTACCTTTCAGCGTGACTTTCGCTTTGCCTTCAGCATCAGTAATCGCTTTACCGCCATCGCTCAGCGTGAAGTTCGCCTTCACATCTTCCGGCAGAGTAAATGTTACCTCAGTGTTGGCTATCGCATTGCCCTCTGTATCAGCGACTGTTGCTGTTAGTGTCGTGAGATCGTTATTGTCGGCAATCACCGGATCCTTCGAGGCTGCCAGCGTGATTTCAGCATTCGCGACGTTCGGCACATAGGTCACTGTTTGTTGCATCGAATCGCCATTTTCGAGGGTTGCCGCCAATTGATAAACCCCGGCTTTTGTAGCGGTAAAGCTTGCGTAAAAATTGCCGTCGTGGTTGGTAGTATATATAGCGTTATTACTGGGGGTCACGCCTTCACTTGGTGAAACGCTGAGGGTTACCTCCTGCTGGGGGACACCGTTGCCGTAATTATCCTTCACCTCAATATACAGACTGGTTGTCTCGCCTGCGGAGACTGTATCAAAAAGTGCCTGTAGCAAGGTGAGATGTGCCGTAGACGCATCAGCGTTGACATTAATTGATGTGCTAAGCGTGGAGCTACCATTTTCCAGACTGGCCTCAACGGTATCCGGTCTCGCTCCTGATTCTATCGAGGAGCGGGTATTGGTATAAGTGACGGTAGCCTTACCCTGTTCGTTCGTCACGGCTTGACCGCCGTTCGTCATTTCGGCTGTCGCTGCGTTGCTGGTGAAGTTCACAGTCACACCTTTCACCGGAAAGCCATTATTATCAACGACTGTGGCGGTGATGACGCTGCCGGAGCTGTTCTGCGGGGTACCGGCGATTATGCTGTCTGGGACAGGCGTCAACTCGATAATTTTTGCCGCCGCTGTGTCGCCAATAAAATGCACAGTTTTGTTGTCGCTGGCACCATTATTAGCCAGTGATGCAGTAACCGTCTTCTCACCAAAGGCAACGCCTGCGAGAGTGGCCTGCGCGATGCCAGACTCGTTGGTATTACTTACTCCCGGGGTCAGGGTGAGTCCTGAAGAGGCTGAGCTGAATGTTACCGGAAGATTATTCACCTCATTGTCGAACTGATCTTTAACCGTTGCAGTTAGCGTTGCGCTATCGACGCCATTACCTGTGATCTCATCTTTTGATATCTGCAGAACAACCTGAGCCGAGGCTTTGTCCGCCACAAATGTTACCGGCTGCGAATCACTGGTATTGTTATTACCCAGCGTTGCGGTAACCGTATGCGTGCCCGCTTTTTTACCTTTCAGCGTGACATGCGCTTCCCCATTGGCCTGAGTGATGGCAATACCGTTATTTTCAAGGGTAAAGTTTGCCGCAACGTCCTGTGGCATGGTGAAGTTGACCGTTATCCCCGCCACCGGATGATTCGACGGATCTTTCACCATCGCCGTAAGCTGCACGCTGTCACTGTTATTCGTCACCACCTGTTGAGCAGGGATGTTCAGGGTGACCTGCGCGTTGCTGGCATCGGGCGCAATATTGACTGTCGTCGTATAGCCATTGCCGTTAAGCAGCGTGGCTTCGACTGTATGAACACCCAAAACCGTGCCCTTAAGGGTAACTTCAGCAACACCACTGTCGTTAGTATTGCTTGTGCTCTGACTAAGTTGAGTATCTGCCGGGTTGGTACTGAAGGTGACCGGTAGATCTTTTACTACGTTATCAAAAGGATCTTTCACTGTTGCCGTCAGAGTCGTCTCATCCACGCCATTCCCAATGATTTCCGCTTTCGATGTTTTCAGAACGACAACTGCGCTGTCCTTATCCGCCACGAATGTGACTGGTTGCGCATCGCTGGCATTATTGTTACCCAACGTTGCGGTAACCGTATGCATGCCCGCTTTTTTACCTTTGAGCGTGACATGCGCTTCGCCATTGGCCTGAGTGATGGCAATACCGTTATTTTCAAGGGTAAAGTTTGCCGCAACGTCCTGTGGCATGGTGAAGTTGACCGTTATCCCCGCCACCGGATGATTCGACGGATCTTTCACCATCGCCGTAAGCTGCACGCTGTCACTGTTATTCGTCACCACCTGTTGAGCCGGGATGTTCAGGGTGACCTGCGCGTTGCTGGTATCGGGCACAATATTGACGATTTTCGTATCGCTTTTACCGTTAAGCAGTATGGCTTCGGCTGTATGAACACCTAAAACCGTGCCCTTAAGGGTAACTTCAGCAATACCGTTCTCATTAGTATTAAGCGCCTTCAGACTCAGTTGCGTGTCTGCGGGGGAGGTGCGGAAGACTACTGACAGATTTTTAACCACGTTATCAAAAGGATCTTTCACTGTTGCTGTCAGAGTTGTCTCATCCACGCCATTCCCAATGATTTCCGCTTTCGATGTTTGCAGAACGACAACCGCTCTGTCTTTATCCGCCACAAACGTCATTGGCTGTGTATCGCTGACATTGCTGTTAGCCAGACGAGCCGTGATCATATGCGTGCCCGCTAACGTGCCGGTCAGGGAGGCGATTGCAGTCCCGTTGCTATCCGTCATGCCTTTTCCGCTGTTGCTAATCGAGAACCGACTTGCGACGTCGTTTGGCACAGAGAAGGTGATTTCTTTATCTTTTAATGGGTTGCCATTTTTATTCTGCAAGGTTGCAGTCATATGTAGCGGAGCTGTGTTGGTGACGGTGATATCACCTGAAGGCACACTGAGGGTCAGGGCAGCAGTACTTTGATCACCGATAAAATTCACCTGTTGATTAGCCTGGGAACCAGAGCTCACAGAGGCCGTAACCCTATAATCACCATTTTTCAAACTGGTCAGCGTAGCTGTGGCGATCCCGTCGTGGCTATTCACTTCGGTTTGGCTCAGTTTCGCCTCTGCTGAATTAACATTGAAAGTGACCATGACGTCATTGAGCAGGTTGCCTTTTGCATCCCGGACGGTCGCGGTCATTGTGGCGCTGTCATTGCCGTCAGCAACCACTTCATTTTTCGACTTCTGCAGATCAACCTGCGCGGTACTCGAGTCGCCGACAAAACTGACGATTAACGTTTGTTTCACGCCATTTTCAAGGGTGACTTCAACCGTGTTGTCTTCCTGCTTACTACTTTTCAGATCAAAAGTCGCCAGACCATTAACATCCGTTTTTGCGGTGTTTTGATTGTTGAAGGAAGTTGCCGATCCGCTTAATACCGCAAACGTGACGGTATGATCATTGATTGGGTTGCTTCCTTCATCAGCGACATTGACCGAGACGGTGTTTGCTGCATTCTCATTGGCGAGCACACCATTATTGCTGGCAGATAATGTCGCAATTTTCGCTGACTGCGGGTTGGCGTCGATGATAAATCCAGCGGTATGCAAATCTTCATTCCAGTTTTGCATTAATAGCTTCGCAGTAAGTCCACTGCCTTTGGTATAGGCGGTATAGGTCGCCTTATAGACGCCATCTGCGGTTTCTTTCCAGTCTGTAGTGACTCCTGGTTTCACGTTGTCGATGCTGACTGCGTTATTCAGTTGCTGTTTTTGTTCCTTAACAGGTTTGTCATTTTCATCTCTCAGTTCTACCGTCACCTCGATAGGATTGCCGGAGAGATAACGGTCCTTATCAATCTTAATTGACGAGTGAGTTCGGGATGACGAAACAGAAATGATATTCACCACGGCGGGGGCTTTAGCCGCATCCACACCATTCAGCTGTGGCATCAGCGTCAGCGTGCCAGACATCGCTCCTGTGGTCAGGATCTGGGTATAGCTTCCGTCACCATTATCTTTCCAGTCAGAAAGGGTGATGTCCTGAACACCTTCGTGACGCGTCGAGAGCACCAGCCCGACAACAGGATTACCTGCTGCATCATGCGCAATAAAAGTCAGTGTGGCGGTTGAATGGGAATCCGCGTTCAATGTTTGGGTACTTAACGATACCGAGGAATCTTTCTGGCTTAGCGTAGGTGCCTGAACGACCACCATGCTCTGTTCACGATTCGACAAATTGCCTTTGACATCTTCGGCGGTGACTTCAATCGGCCAGGTGTTATCGGTTTCTGGCGTACTGGTGAACCGGTAAGCCGGCAGGGTAACCAGAATATCTTTACCCGTTGTGACCACTTTGCCACCGGCCGCTTCCAGTGCGGTGGCTTCGACGTTATAGCCTTTCAGGGCATATTTGGTTTGTAGCGACGAAACCAGTGATTTCACTTCTCCTGACTTCCCTGTCACGGGGTCTGTCAGGGTCAGGCGAACCAGTTCTTTTTTGCGATATTCCAGAACGATATTGTTGTTGCGATCCACCAGATCATAACGGCTGCCTGCAAGGCTACGCCGTGCAGCGACTTCATTCGGGTCAAGCTGTTTCTGCATTGCGCTGCCAGGTTGCCAGGTAAAATCGACGGCAAAACGGGTGTCATTTTCGCCCTGTTTACCCTGGCGTTGCTCCGCGCTGAAGGTCATCAGCGGGAAGGGGGTATAGTTAAGTCCAGCGGTTATGGCATGAGGATTACTTTGCCGATCGTCTTTATCGAACAGGGCCACTTCATCGCCATAATACTGTTCATAGACCAGTTTACCGCCAAGGTGCGGCCAGGCGGGTAGCCAGCCTTCTGCGCGTACATCCCAGCCATTGGCCGGGCGTGCTTCATAATCGTTGTCCAGTTCAGGTGCGCTGCGCCAGTTGGTCAGTCGCAAATAGCCGTTACTGCTTAATTTTAGATAGTCGCGCCAGTACTCCGCGCCAATGCCGGCGCGGGAGTGGTAACGGCTAAGATCGTGGTCGAAAAAGAAGTTGATGCCCGACATCCATGTGGGAGTGAAATGACGCCAACCTAAGCCGTTGTTAATCTGCGTACGCTCGTCAGTACGATGGAGAGTATGCTGACTGAAAAAGAGATTATCAGGCGTTTCATACCACGGATGGAGAAAATCGAACTGGGAGTTCTTCAGGCTAAAATCTTCATCCACGCCCAGCGTGATTCTTGCGGTACCGAAGCGGCTTAACCAGTCTGTCATTGCGCCTGAAGCCTGAGAAGAGGCCCACCCACGCGCCATATTTGCCGCTTGCTCGCTGTTCATATCTTCGGCGAGCAGAGACCCGATTTGCTGTGAAGTACTGGCTATCTGTTGCTCGAGGTTGTCACTGCTATTACCCGGCGGCGGGGTTAATTTTTTTTCACTAACTTGTGCCGGGACATCCAGTTCATCACCCTGGCGGACATTATCAAAACCTCGAGCAAACGTACGAAACTGGTTGAGTTTGCGTAACTCAGCCACCGAAATACCGAAACGTTCGGCAACGCTTTGGGCCGATTCCAGCGCTCCAAGGGTGTAGGGCACCGTATTGGCATTTGCAATGGCAATTTGTGCAGGAACTGGTTGTTGGGTTGCGGCGTTTACCACACCTTGTGCTGCCGCAGCCATAGGGAACGCAAGTTGAGTTATCAGACAGATACCCGCAGTTAAGCGGCGTAGTTTAATTCCCATCCCGCATAAGATTTGTCGGTCATTTATTTCTTCTCCACTTCTCTTCTTCGTAGCCATGCTTACCTTCCCTGAACGAGCTAACATAAATGCGCCCTTTCTAGCACAGCGAAAAAATGTAAATCCTGGTAAGCGTAAACTGACCGCCGTATGTAGCCATCAGACGAGAATTGGTAACTTAGACGCCCATCTGATATAGACGGACATCTAAGTATGGAATTACAGGACTGGCGAAAAGAACCTCGTAAAAACTATTCGAATGAATTCAAACTTCGTATGGTGGAACTGGCATCACAACCTGGAGCTTGTGTTGCACAGATTGCACGTGAAAATGGCGTCAATGATAATGTTATTTTCAAATGGCTCAGGCTCTGGCAGAACGAAGGGCGTGTTTCGCGGCGTCTTCCGGTAACGACCTCTTCTGACACTGGCGTTGAATTATTACCTGTAGAAATAACGCCGGATGAGCAGAAAGAACCTGTGGCGGCCATTGCGCCGTCTTTATCCACTTCCACTCAGACCAGAGTCAGTGCCAGTTCCTGCAAGGTGGAATTCCGTCACGGTAACATGACGCTGGAAAATCCATCGCCAGAGCTGCTCACGGTGTTGATCCGTGAACTGACCGGGAGGGGAAGATGATCTCACTCCCATCAGGTACCCGTATCTGGCTCGTTGCCGGCGTTACCGATATGCGTAAATCCTTCAACGGACTGGGAGAACAGGTACAACATGTGCTGAATGATAATCCCTTCTCCGGTCACCTGTTTATCTTCCGTGGCCGACGGGGTGACACCGTTAAAATTCTTTGGGCTGATGCTGATGGTCTGTGCCTGTTCACCAAACGCCTGGAGGAAGGCCAGTTTATCTGGCCTGCGGTACGTGACGGCAAGGTATCCATTACCCGCTCGCAACTGGCAATGCTCCTCGATAAGCTGGACTGGCGTCAGCCAAAAACATCCCGCCTTAACGCACTGACAATGTTGTAAAAAACGCCTGGCCGCATTATAAAAACGGCCATGAGTCAGAAATACCTCATTCGCATTGCAGAACTGGAAAGCCAGCTCCGTCAGAAAGACCAGCAACTGAGTCTGGTTGAAGAGACGGAGGCCTTCCTGCGCTCTGCACTGGCACGTGCCGAAGAAAAGATCGAAGAAGATGAACGGGAAATAGAACATCTGCGGGCTCAGATAGAAAAACTGCACCGGATGCTGTTCGGTACCCGTTCTGAAAAACTGCGTCGTGAAGTTGAACTGGCTGAGGCTCTGCTGAAACAACGTGAACAGGACAGCGATCGTTACAGTGGGCGGGAAGACGATCCTCAGGTTCCCCGCCAGTTGCGACAGTCGCGCCATCGTCGTCCGTTACCGGCACACCTTCCCCGTGAAATACACCGCCTGGAGCCAGAAGAAAGCTGTTGCCCGGAGTGTGGCGGTGAGCTGGATTATCTGGGGGAAGTCAGCGCTGAACAGCTGGAACTGGTGAGCAGTGCCCTGAAAGTGATCCGCACAGAACGGGTAAAAAAAGCCTGTACAAAATGTGACTGTATTGTTGAAGCACCGGCGCCGTCCCGCCCGATAGAGCGTGGTATCGCGGGCCCCGGATTACTTGCCCGCGTGTTAACGGGAAAATACTGCGAACATCTGCCACTGTATCGTCAGAGTGAAATCTTTGCCCGCCAGGGTGTCGAACTGAGCCGGGCCTTACTCTCCAACTGGGTTGACGCGTGCTGCCAGTTAATGACACCGGTGAATGATGCCCTGTACCGTTATGTAATGAATACCCGCAAGGTTCACACTGATGACACACCGGTAAAGGTACTGGCACCGGGTCAGAAAAAGGCGAAAACAGGGCGTATCTGGACGTATGTCCGGGATGATCGCAATGTGGGGTCGTCATCTCCTCCAGCGGTCTGGTTCGCGTACTCGCCGAACCGGCAGGGGAAACACCCGGAGCAACACCTTCGCCCCTTCCGGGGTATCCTGCAGGCGGATGCGTTCACAGGTTACGACAGGTTGTTCAGTGCAGAACGTGAAGGTGGTGCACTGACAGAAGTTGCGTGCTGGGCCCATGCCCGGCGAAAAATCCACGATGTATACATCAGCAGCAAAAGTGCGACGGCAGAAGAAGCCCTGAAGCGAATCAGTGAACTGTACGCCATCGAGGATGAAATACGGGGATTACCAGAGTCAGAGCGTCTTGCAGCCAGGCAGCAGCGAAGCAAAGCGTTACTGACGTCGCTGCATGAATGGATGGTGGAGAAGAATGGCACGCTGTCGAAAAAATCCAGACTGGGCGAAGCGTTCAGCTATGTACTGAATCAGTGGGACGCCCTCTGTTATTACAGTGATGATGGTTTGGCAGAAGCGGACAATAACACAGCGGAAAGAGCGCTTCGTGCAGTCTGTCTCGGAAAGAAAAATTACGTGTTCTTCGGTAGCGATCACGGCGGCGAGCGTGGAGCACTGCTGTACGGGCTGATCGGCACCTGCCGTCTGAACGGTATCGATCCGGAAGCGTATCTGCGCCATATTCTGAGCGTACTGCCGGAATGGCCCTCCAACCGTGTTGACGAACTCCTGCCATGGAACGTAGTACTCACCAATAAATAAGCGTCAATACGGTGCTCCGTTGACGCTTACAAATCCTGATAGCAATATGATTGAAAATTAATAACTTTCCGTTAGGCAGTTTTGGGTGTGAGTTGCAAGAGGGGAGACTACTGAATAACTCAAGTTTTATAATCGAGGGGAAAATGGTGATGGCGTTCATAGCAAAACGCCCTCAACCATAAAGGTCGAGGGCGCTTAAGATGTTAAAAACCCGCTATCCGTTAAAAAACAATGTTCAACTAAGGTCAGTGACATTGCGCTAAAAAAGCGAATTTTTAGAATTTGGCTCCTCTGACTGGACTCGAACCAGTGACATACGGATTAACAGTCCGCCGTTCTACCGACTGAACTACAGAGGAATCGTGTGAACGGGGCTCATATTACTTAGCGGTACCTTGTCTGTCAACACTAAATTTCATAAGTCATTTCAATTGGTTAATTAATCTGCAAAGTTGTTAATTAATGAACATTCGTCGCCGAAAACGAGTCTGTATCATTAGCGTGATGCAGTCTCTGCAAAGGATCTTGTTGATAAAATTGGCAGAAACGTTGCCACAATGAAGGGAAACGAGGAGCAAAAAGTTCTGGGGCGCTAAAGAAATATTCAGAAAGTACGGCAAAACATTCAGCAGGATCGCTGGCTGCATAAGCATCAATGCTCGCCGCATTCTCGCCAACCAATTCGATTTCTTCCTGAATGTTGTTCATTGCAGCATGAAGATCGTGTTCCCAGCCAGCAACCTCACGCAACGGAATAAAGGGAACTCCGCTGGCGCGATCGCCGTTACGGGTGTCCAGCTTATGAGCGACTTCATGAATAATCAGGTTAAAACCAGAAGCATCAAAAGAATCTTGTATATCCAACCAGTTCAAAACGATAGGCCCTTGCTGCCAGCTCTGACCTGACTGAACAATACGTTGGTTATGCACCAGACCGATATCGTCTTCCCATTCATCATCGACCACAAATGGCGCAGGATAAATTAAGACTTCATGAAAACCATCCAGCCATTCCAGTCCTAACTCCAGAACGGGTAGGCAAAATAGAAGTGCTATCCGGCAGCTTCTTAATGAATCCAGTTCAAAGCCCTGTAAAGGAACAAGCCGCTTTTGCTGTAAAAAACGTTCGGCAAGAGTGACTAATTTGCTTTGTTCCTGTTCCGTCAGACCCGTTAAAAGGGGGATCGATAGTGCTTCCTGCCAGGGAAGGGCAGTTTGGTGTGCTGATTCTTGTACTTTCCAGGGCCACTTAATCATCGTTTTGCTCGCAAACTCGTCACTTGAACAAAATTGCACGGACAGGGACTGTTAAAATGCCAAATTTCCTGGCATCATGGCAACCATCTGAACGGAGAGATGCCGGAGCGGCTGAACGGACCGGTCTCGAAAACCGGAGTAGGGGCAACTCTACCGGGGGTTCAAATCCCCCTCTCTCCGCCACTTTATCAATGACTTATCTCCCGACTTCCCGCCTTGCTTTTCCTAAACAGAACAATCGTAGAATATTCTTGAAGGGTTAGATCGTCACTGTTTTCTGTTCGATACTGTGACATTCAGCACTTGATTCGCTATGGATCTGACAGGAAGGTTTCGAGCGAAAATCTGCAGTTATTCAGTCGTTTTCTTATCGCTCACCATTCTTCTTTTAGACATTCATCCTATGAAACTGCCGCAAAGTTGGTGGTGGGAACTGAAGTTGCGTAGAGAAGGGGTCAATAATTGAGTCAAAAAAGGAACGCGGCCGTCAGATTAAAGCCGCGGGACAAAGTCCATAATTTCCAAGAGTTGTTGAATTTCCCAGCTTTTTTGAAAGCCTTTGTATCATACTAACAAGTAAAAAAGGTTTAAATACCAAAATTAACCTGTATTTTTGATAAGTCTTACCATTGTACGATTTACACAGTTTCTGCTCCTCCTTGTTGATAGTGGAAAGGGTGCATTGTGCACTTGCGTAAACATTTATGACGCGTTGATGTCCATGGTTCACATTTCCTTGTCAGGGGATCGACTTATTTGCGGCGAGGCATCATTCGTAACAGAGTATTATCTTTCTGAATGTAGTGATGAAAGAGTGCTGCGCCAGCGTGAGCTGCGATTAAAAAGTAACCTATATTTGCCCAGGTTTCGTGAATATTTTTTATCAGTGCTTTAATTTCGCTGTTTGGGGTAACAAAGGGAGACACATTGAAACCAAGGAAACTCCACGATTTTCCACTGTAAGCCATCAAAGCAATCCCCAGCAGAGGAAGTGCAAGGAAGGTTATATAAAGCATGATGTGCATTAGCGAAGCCGCTTTCATTTGCCAGGCAGGTGGCAGTGGTACAATAGAAGGATCACTATAACGGTGTTTTATAATCAGGCGTGAAAACATTAACACCCAAACGAATATACCCGCATTGTAATGTGTTTCTCGCATCAGCAGATAAGTACTACTACCTTTAGGAAACCAGCCACGGAGTTCCATCGCGGCATAGGTTATTGCAACGAAAAGCAGCGTTATCCAATGTAAATAAATTTGAGTTTTTGAGAATCGGTTCATTTTTGTAGCTCCTGTAATTTTTACAGTCAAGCTATCCCACGAACCTTAAAAATTCCTTATACAGATGTGGTTTTAAGAATTTGTTATTTAAAAAATTGATAGTGCACATTGTAACCAGCCAATATAAGCAATGGCGTGAGCACAGGTATCTTTCTCTGTTGGCCGTATTGTGTATGGAATCCGTTATTGGTTAACTCAATGCGGGTTAGCTTATTAATATACAGACACGTCATAGTGATGAGCGTGTCTGTAGCTAGCTTGCGTTCAGTGGCGTTTGTGGATGGACCAGTGGCAGTTATGATGACTTACTAAAGCGGCATCGAGGCGTTATCATGAGAATACTCAATGAGACATCATTTCCTCGACCACTTCTTCGCTACTCAACTGATATGGATAATACGTTGGCCAGTTTTCCATTTCATTCAATAAAGATTGCTGTGAATCATTACCCATAAAAATGTGAAAATGAGATGATTTTCGTGGTGCAATTATATGATCGCTAAATTGTATATATTTAGGGGCTTTGCTTTCAGGATCTTTACATTCGAATAAGTAACGAACGCCTTTCTTGCCTGATTTATAGGTGAGTATTTTGTATCCATCGTAATCATATTTACAGGATGTTGTTTCATTATTTCTATGGAATTCAACAATGCCGTCCTCAATGCCAATCATCTCGATATCTGTTGCATAACCTTTGTGATAATAATCTTTAATTTCAGCAAATGTTTTAGTTTTATCTGCATCCGCTTTCTTCTGAAAGACGGGGTCAAGTTTGCCACTTTGCAGTAAAGGATAAACGGATTGCCAGACTCCATCCCAGTCACTCAGCTTTCGGTTTTGTACATTGGCATCATCAAAAACACCATTAGCAGCTTTTTGTTCGACCTCTGTTAAGGGTTTGCCGTGTGAGTGATGACCATGCGAAAAGGCAGGAGCGCTAACCATAAAGACACCTAAAGCAACAGCCAGTTTGTGAAGACGAATCGCCAAAACAGTTTCCTCCAGAGTCATTGTATATGATGTGTAATGTTATATTGTAACATATAACAAAATGCAACAACTCTTAGGAGACAAGAGAATAGTTCTCTCAGGTGTGATTATCTATCTTATTGAAATAACATAAATTATGTTGATAATTTGAGGTTGATGACAAACGAAACATAACCTGATGTGATCTGCGCAGGCCGGACAGGGCGCTCGCGCCGCATCCGGCAGGGATAACGCGTACTTTGTCGGCAATATGAAGTTATACAGATAATTTGTTGTGAACCTGCTTGCGTAACCGGTTAAAAAGGGAACGCAACTTCTTATACCGTAAGGCTAAAAGCAGTACAGCCAGCCCAGCGTAGATGAGCGGCTGCGGTGAAATAATCTTCACTGACCACAGATAATGTATTGGGGCCAGGATCGTGACAAGATAGACGAAATTATGCAACTGTTGCCAGTGCTTGCCGAGTTTTCGCTGCATCGCCTGGGTTGAAGTAAACGCTAAAGCAAGCAAAATAACCCAGCTGATAATTCCTAACGTTAAATAAGGCCGGGTAATTAACTCCTTGCCTAATAACGCCAGATTATTCACGCCCAGCTCCAGCAATGCATAACTGGTTAAATGCAGTGTCGCCCAGGCAAAGCACCATAAGCCTAACAGGCGGCGAGTGCGTATCAATAACGGCTGTTTTGCGTAGCGTGCCAGAGGTGTGATTAACAAGGTCGCCAGCAAAAATTTCAGTGCAGTGCGACCGGTAAAATGCTGAATATCTTTCACCGGATCGGCACCCAGTCCACCGTGATTGATCGCCCAGACCAGCCAGAGAAACGGCAACAATCCGGCAAGATGCAGGCAAACTTTCAGCCATGTCACCTGTTTTGCTGTCAGACGCATTCAGAAATTCTCCCGCAAATCCAGGCCACGATACAGCGATGCCACCTGGTCGGCGTAACCATTAAACAGTAGCGTTGGCTGGCGCTGTACATCGAGGATGCCGCCTGAACCAATAAATCGTTCGGTAGCCTGTGACCAGCGCGGGTGATCAACATACGGATTAACGTTGGCGTAAAAACCGTATTCGTCAGGCGCTGCCAGATTCCAGGTGGTTGGCGGACGCTCGCGGGTCAGCTTAATACTGACTATCGATTTAATCCCTTTAAAGCCATATTTCCACGGCACAATCAGTCGTACCGGCGCGCCATTTTGTGGCGGTAACGCCTTGCCATAAACACCCACGGTCATCAGTGTGAGCGGATGCATTGCTTCGTCGAGACGCAATCCTTCGACATAAGGATATTTCAGCCCGCCGCCGATAAAGTGGTCCTGCTGGCCAGGCATCTGTTCCGGTGCATAAATTGTTTCGAAAGCGACATACTTCGCATTGCTGGTGGGTTCGGCAAGCGCCAGCAATTTGTGCAGCGGAAAACCAATCCACGGCACCACCATCGACCACGCTTCCACGCAGCGCATACGATAAATACGCTCTTCCAGCGGGAAGCGACGGGTTAAATCATCGTGATCGAGGGTCAATGGTTTTGCCACTTCGCCGCTGATTTTCAGTGTCCATGGATCGGTTTTCAGGCTACCAGCATTAGCGGCGGGATCGGCTTTATCCAGCCCGAATTCATAGAAGTTGTTATAGCCGGAAACTTTATCTGCTGGCGTCAGTGGCAGGTTATTTTGCCAGGCGGCAGGCTTGCTGAACTCCAGCGGTTTTCCGGCGTGGGTGGGTGGGCGATCGTTCCCTTTAAACCAGCTAAGCAGATCGGCATGCGCAGCGTGAGGCAAAGAAAGTGCAGCTGCGCTGATGCCCAGTGCTTTTAACACCTGCCGACGCTTCATAAAGAATACCGACTCGGCCGTAACATCTGATTCTTTTAAAAATTGATTCTTTTTCATAAGCCATCACACTTTTTTGTCGTTAGCCAGCAAGAGCCGTTTACTGTTAATCTGTCAGGGAGTGTCCTCCCTAACAGTAGCAGAGATCTGCTTTTACATATTTATGCTTTAACTGCCACGATAGGTTGAATACCCATATTGGCTAAGTAATAAAGGCACATGATAATGCTCGTTCACTTTATTAATATGAAATTCAACGGGGATCTCAGGGAAGAAACTTTCAAGATTTTGTTTCTTGAAATAGTCCCCGGTTTTAAATACGACACGGTAATCGCCAGTAGTCGCAGTTTGCTCGGGCCACAGTGCCTTAATTCGTCCATCCTTATCTGTTTTGGCGGTATTAAGTTGTAACCAGCCGTTATCCGCCTTCTTTTCAAGAGTGACTGTCACGTCAGCAGCGGGTTTTCCGGTTTGCTGGTTCAAAATGTGCACGCTAAGAATGTTTTGTTGTGCGGCATAAACCAAAGAAGGTAATGAAAATGCTGCCGTTGCTACCGAGAGTACTAAATAACGCTTTAACATGTTTATATCCTTGTCATGTGAATGAGTTTTGAGGATAGCGAAAAAGCGGCCAGGGTAACCTTACAGCAGCATTACAATTTTGTAATGAACCAGGCTGTTTCTATAACATATGATTTATGGCATATTATTTTCATGAAGATTTTACTTATTGAAGATAATCAAAGGACCCAGGAGTGGGTAACGCAGGGGCTTTCCGAAGCGGGTTATGTCATTGATGCCGTTTCTGATGGCAGAGATGGGCTTTATCTTGCGCTGAAGGATGATTATGCATTGATCATTCTGGATATTATGCTTCCGGGTATGGATGGCTGGCAGATCTTACAAACGTTAAGAACAGCAAAGCAAACCCCTGTTATTTGCCTTACTGCAAGGGATTCTGTCGATGACAGAGTCAGAGGGCTGGACAGTGGAGCAAATGATTATCTGGTAAAACCTTTTTCATTTTCTGAGTTGCTGGCAAGGGTTCGGGCACAATTAAGGCAACATCACGCTTTGAATTCAACATTAGAAATCAGTGGCTTAAGAATGGACTCTGTAAGTCAAAGTGTGAGCAGGGACAATATCAGTATTACACTGACGCGCAAGGAGTTTCAGTTACTTTGGCTACTGGCCTCCAGAGCTGGCGAAATTATACCCAGAACGGTTATTGCGAGTGAAATTTGGGGAATCAACTTTGATAGTGATACCAATACGGTGGATGTCGCCATTCGCAGGCTCCGCGCAAAAGTTGATGATCCTTTTCCTGAAAAGCTAATCGCCACAATCCGGGGGATGGGCTATTCATTCGTAGCGGTAAAAAAATAATGAAAAGATTATCTATAACCGTCCGTTTAACCTTGCTTTTTATATTGCTGCTGTCTGTTGCTGGCGCTGGAATTGTCTGGACTCTCTATAATGGCCTGGCAAGTGAGTTGAAATGGCGCGATGATACAACACTCATTAACCGGACAGCACAGATCAAGCAGTTGTTAATTGATGGGGTAAATCCAGATACGTTACCTGTATACTTTAACCGTATGATGGATGTTAGTCAGGATATCTTGATCATTCATGGTGATAGCATCAATAAAATTGTTAACCGGACAAATGTCAGTGATGACATGTTAAATAACATACCTGCTAGTGAGACAATCAGCGCAGCTGGCATTTACAGAAGCATTATTAATGATACTGAGATTGATGCTTTACGAATTAATATTGATGAAGTTTCGCCATCATTAACGGTTACTGTGGCTAAATTGGCTTCAGCCAGACATAACATGCTTGAACAGTATAAAATTAATAGCATTATAATTTGCATTGTCGCCATTGTACTTTGCTCAGTATTAAGTCCGCTGTTAATCAGAACGGGATTACGAGAGATCAAAAAGTTGAGTGGTGTAACGGAAGCGCTGAATTATAACGATAGCCGGGAGCCTGTTGAGGTTAGCGCATTACCGAGAGAACTAAAACCTCTTGGGCAGGCGTTGAATAAAATGCATCATGCTTTAGTCAAAGATTTTGAGCGTCTAAGTCAATTTGCTGACGATCTCGCTCATGAACTTAGAACGCCCATTAATGCATTACTGGGTCAGAATCAGGTTACGCTCAGTCAAACCAGAAGTATCGCTGAATATCAAAAAACAATTGCCGGTAACATTGAAGAGCTGGAAAATATTTCGCGGTTAACAGAGAACATACTGTTTCTTGCCCGGGCAGATAAAAACAATGTTTTGGTGAAACTGGACTCGCTTTCTCTCAATAAGGAAGTCGAAAATTTGTTGGATTATCTTGAATACCTTTCAGACGAGAAAGAGATTTGCTTTAAGGTCGAGTGCAATCAGCAAATCTTTGCGGATAAAATTTTACTGCAACGAATGTTATCGAATCTTATTGTTAATGCCATTAGATATTCACCAGAAAAATCGCGCATTCATATAACCAGTTTTCTTGATACCAACGGCTATCTTAATATTGATATCGCCAGTCCTGGAACGAAAATTAATGAGCCTGAAAAACTCTTCCGTAGATTTTGGCGGGGAGATAATTCGCGTCATTCCGAAGGTCAGGGACTTGGTCTTTCTTTAGTCAAAGCGATTGCCGAATTGCATGGGGGAAGTGCTACGTATCACTATTTTAATAAGCATAATGTGTTCCGAATTACGTTACCGCAAAGAAATTAACATAGGGCTTCAGTACGCCATAAATCAACCATGAAAAAACGCAGCCACGTCGTGAGTATTAACGTGGCTGCGATTGATTATGCGCTTACATTCATACGTAACAGGGATTAACCCGCATAAGCTGCCAGCATTTCCTGCGCCGCCAGTTTACCCAACGCATTCGCTGCGAAAGGACTGTCGCCGGTGAGAACTTTACGGTCCTTATGTACTCGCCCGGTGATGTCGTCATTAATAATGTTCATGCCCATTTTCTTCAGCTCTTCGCCGAAGTACCAGGTGAGATGACCCGGCATATAGCCTATCTCTGGCGTTTGTTTGTCTGCGGCGTCTGGGAATGCGCAAATGGAATAACCATTCAGTGGGTTATCGCCGTGGCGAAGCGCCAGAAAAGCCGCCGGGCCGTGGCAAAGGGAGATAACGAAACGGTCATTTTTGATTGCCCACTGTAAAGCGGCAGCTACGTCCTGGCTTTCAGGTAAACCAATAAGTGCGCCATGACCACCAGGAACAAAGATTGCTGCATATTCGCTATCAGCGTTGAGGCTGGCGACAACATCCGCGAGTTTCTTCGGATTGCGGAACAACGATTTATGCTGCTCAAAGAATGGCATTACTTTTTCATCTTTGTGCGGCATAGCCCAGTATTCAAACTTGGTCATCAGACCGGAAATGGTCGCCACTTCGAATTCGAAACCTGCAGCATGGAGATGATACAACGGCAGCAACGTTTCAATCGGATGGTTACCGGTCGAGAACAGTTTTCCGTTATCGGTTGGCAAATAACGTTCGTCCGCGGCGATCACCAGAATTTTATGCTTACCGCGATACGGTTTTGGATAGTCCACGCCATCAAGATCAGAGACGGGACTGGTATATTGGCTAAGCGAATATTCTGAAGGGAAGAATGCATTATCTTCAGCAATATCGACCTGCGGATTTTTACTTGTTTGAACAGTCATAGTGTATTCCTTATTGTTGCTTAGTTAGGGTGGTCACTATATTTGCGACTGAGCTGGTCGCTATTTTTAACCAGTCTGGAAAATTGAGTCAATATATCGAAAGCGGTAGTCGGCGGGTGTAAGTATGTAATGATGATGCTGCACTGGTGTTGAATATTATTCACGCCAAATTTTCCTTATTGAGCAACGTCGTCGCAAGTGGCCTCAATGATTTTAGACCATTATCAAAGATACGGGGCGGCGGGGAGAGATTTAGTGCTGTGAAATATTGTGGTACTGATGAATATTTATATCGCGGATTGGTAGAGAAAAGATTATTTCATGCACTATTTTTGCAAATATTTCTATATGGGAAGCGTGTTTGTTACGGATTAATTCATAAAGAAATGCATTTGGGTGTTGGTTTGAAGATTCGCTGGTTGATGTTATTGTGCCAGGAGGGGCAGGGTAAGGTGCTGTATCGATATGCATTGGCAATTGCGTATGCCGCAGATGGAGATGAAAT
>OGMC01000064.1_pt1 | contig 48037 bp, 26 predicted proteins | sample 1573011 | NCBI WGS metagenome assembly OGMC01 (sample SAMEA2581888, study PRJEB24529) | metagenome | biome: Human gut stool | place: China | collected 2011
TGGAGCACCTCAAAAACACCATCATACACTAAATCAGTAAGTTGGCAGCATCACCGGCACACAGTATAAAGCAATGTTTCCATGCGGTTGGAAAAGGTACTCTTTATACCGGACAGATAAAAAACATGTCTAACAACAGGCTTTTTCGTGCCAGCTATATTTGTCCAGTGTGTCACCCCATCCAAAAATCATCCACATCCTGACGTTATGTTAGATATAGAGAAAACAGGTTGTACTGTGCAATATGCAAACCGCATAAGCGAATATAATTTCTAAGCTAATATTGTCTGGCTGTTGGGAGCTAAAAAATATAAATATCGCCAGTTGCCAGAACGGTTATATAGACCAGGAGCGTTTCGGCTCCTGGTCTGTTTCGGACATATTATCAGTCAGCCACTAATAGCGGACTAGGGACACCAGATGATGAAACAAACAGCCCTTTTACGGCACGGGTTGCAGCCACATGCAGTAACGCGCGCTCATTAAATAATGCATCACGCTGTTCAACGGGATCATCGGATGCTAATGCTTTTATTTCCGGCACAACGCCTTCGTTAATCCCCACCAGGAACACATACTGGAACTCAAGCCCTTTAATACGGTGCATCGTTGCAACCCGCACGCCAGGGCGTGCATCGCTGTCACCGCTATCATTGCCTAAATTAAATGTCTCAATTCCGGCGTCATTCAGTGCTGATGCGTAGCGGTCACAAGCATGTTTAGTACGCGCAGTAATGCAGATATCCTGAGAACGAACCTGATTCGCCAGCAATGCCTGAATTTGCTTGACGAGCGTTGCAGCCTCTTCTTTGAAATCTGCCGCATGCGTAATCATGGGCTTTTCCCCGTGCAGTAATGACAAATAATCATTACTGGTATCCGCTTCGCCATCGAGGTTATCAACCTTCACACCAGTTAACAGCCCAACAGCAAATTGACGCGTCTCTTCTGTGGTCCGATAGTTAATCTTCAATTTTTTACTGCGACGACCACGGACGTTAATACCACACTGACCAAGAACGACCTTATTGCGATAAATACGCTGATGCCCATCCCCGACAATAAACAGATCGTTGGGCGACTCGGGAACCAGGCTGCGAATAAGAGTAAATGCCGGGGCACCGATATCTTGAGCTTCATCGACCACAATACTGCTATAAGGTAGTTGAACCTGTTTTTCTTTAAACAGAACAATAGCCTCATGCATGGCATCGCCCATTTCGCGCAGTTTGGCACGCGCCATTTGTGCTCTGAATTCTTCAAAGACTGGCCAGATTTTCGCCCGTTGAATACGGGATAAAGCTGTACCACGTCCAACCCGGCTGACTTTGAGGTATTCCTCCCGGGTGTAAACCGCATTTGGCTGGACAACGCGTTGCCACTCTTCAGCATAGAAATTATCAGGTAACCCCAGTTCGGCAGGTGCCTGCTGCAAGGCATAGTTCCAGCATTTGCGTCGCCCTTCATCGCTGTCGTATACCACGCGGAAATCATAACCGTGGCGTTTTAGTTGGTCGCTCATCCAGGCATCAATGTTAACGACGTCAATACGCGCCATCTCTTCTCGCGTACACAACCGCTGGAGATTAGCGCGAATATCTGCCGCCAGGTTACGCGTAAATGTCGTGAAAAGTACCTTCTTACCGGGTTTATCTGCCAGACGCTGAGATAACCACCGCGCACGGTGCATCGCAACAACCGTTTTCCCTGTACCTGCACCACCCAGTACTCGTACCGGACCATTAGCGGGCGACTCCACCAGTTTTCGCTGGCTCGGATGCAGAAATACACGCCATTTTTCTAAAGGCGCATTAAGCATCTGCAACAGCTCCTGTTCATTTTCAACGACATGGAAGCGACGTTTACTTCGTTCAATCGCCTCCATAAAGTCGTTGGTATCAACAGGCTCATCACGATGATCGTTAAACTCTTCCAGCACTTCCTGGTAATCCAGCCCTTCTGCCAGCCAGTGCAGAGGTTCCCAAGCTTCTGCTGGCATTATGCTTTCAAGTTGATTAAGCCCGGCTTCATCGGTAAGCGCCATCACCTGATCAATAAAGACAGGCGGCACACCCAGGGCCAGAATCTGTTCCGCGCTGTAAGCTGCGAAGAGTTTCGGTTTATCAACCACCGTTTCCGCTGCCGGTTTGATATAGCTAATATCAATGACCTGAATCGCGCCGGTAACCGGGTGAATCGAACAATCATGCCGCCGCGCCCAGTCGTATGCTTCGTCGTGTTTATCCACCCACATCAGCATATACAGGGCACCCTGTTCAGGTTTCAGAACAATGCCGCGATAAGTTTGATCGATTCGCACCGAATGGACATTTTTACTGCGCGCATCGTGGATCTTTTCATAGTTAAGTCCATTACTGGTCGGGTCCTGACGGAATTTGGAGATGAATTCCTGCACCTTTTTTTGCTGTGCTTTTGGGATCCGCGCGAATGCGCCCAGAAAACCATCAGAAAGTGCCACCTTGGGCGTTTGCACCGTCATTTGTCACCTCCGGACAGATGTTGCAATGTATTTTCGTCAATTGGCCCGAATGCAACGTGCCAACCTCTGGTTGTGAATAATGGAATAAATTCTTGATTATCAATAATCAATGCCCATTTTTGTGATGGCCAGGCGAGATCGGCTTCTGCAATAATTTCACCCTCATCATTTTGCAATTCGTAGCCGAGAGTCGGCGCAGAGAGAGAATGAGACTGAAGCAACGCGATCTCTTCAGCGCTTAATAAGCCAAACTCAATAATCTCAGCCCAACTTTCATCCGTCTCTGGTACTGCCTCTGGCGTTGCCGAAACTTTAGTGTCAACGCTTTCCTGCGGTAAATGCACGGCTTTACGGCTGGTAAAGGTCATATCCGGCAGGAACTGTAACAGGTTTACCAGTCGCCAGAAGCCATTGAGTCCCGCTTCATAACCGTCATCCTGCGTATAGCGATCGTCAAAACAGATATGCAAACGCAGCCAGCTGCGCATTTGTGCGACGCTGGTCGTCGGTTTAATGGCTTGTTGTGGCAACACCGAAGCCAGCTCAATAAATTGCTGCGATGAGTTACAGCTATCGAGTAAACCACCAAAGACAAACGGTTCGTCTGGCAAAAGCTCTGCTAGCCGCCAGGCTGGCGCGTTTTCCTGCATTTCATAGGCATACTTTTGTTTCGTTCCCGCGTCCTGTGACTTCTTCACATCCAACCACACCCAGGCATGTGCAGCAGCCATTCTCTGCCATAACTGCGTTCTTCCGCCCGGATCGGCGAGATAATCCAGCAGCAGTGCAAAACTGTTGCGTTCCCGGAACGACGCTTCAAGGGCCGCAAAGTTGGTATCGTGAAACAGGTTATAAAACTTAGGCTGTTTCATATCCGGGTTATGCCCAAGTCCCAGGACATCCTGAACATGTTTAAGCCCAGGCTCTTTGAGATCGGCCCACGTGACTGTCCACACCCAGAAATTACCGCTATCCCGAATCGCCTGGCGTTTTTGCACATCCTCTGCGACGCTATTTTTGTGGAATGCAAAGCCATCAAGGAAAATAGCTACCGGTTTAATGGCATCAGACTGCATAAGCGGATATAGCACGTAATCCGGGCGACAAGGGATCCCCACCGCCTCTTTAGCGCCTAAATCCACCTGAGCTTTAAGATGCCAGCTCATCATCGGTTCGCTGCGGGTGTTAATAATCCACCCAGCGCCCTGATGCGCGTAACTGCGACTGACAATCAGGTTTTTATTTTCTTGCAGGCAGCTAATAAAACGTTTTTCCAGCTCACTGCCCATCATGGCTTCGAGGGAAATGTTTTTGATGGAATCAATTACCCGTATCGAATCTCTTGCCTGCAAAATTTTCGCCAGCAAGAGACGCGCCTGATCGCGGGAGACATACTTCATGCGCCCACGGTCACGGTAAGCGTAAACGCAACGATAACAACCATCTTTATGCGTATCATGGTTGCAACTGCATTCCACTATTGCCTGATAGGCCAGTTCAAGTAATTTCAGCAAATTGTCGGGAGTGCGCATCAGCTCTTTAAGAGAACCAGTTCCACCCGGGACGGTATCGTAAATCACCAGATACTGCCGCCAGGATTCGCCTTCATTTTCCGGCTCGCGGTACACAACGCCTTTCAGGTGATCGACATTCCCCTTGAAGTAATGTTTAAGGCCGAGCTGGATCGCCGCCCCAAGAGAAGCCTCCACGACACGGTCATTACTGTAACTGCTTACCGGGAGCAGAATACGCAACGCTTCTGACTCCAGCTGGCGATAGAGATAGAGATAATCTTCGAACTTCGCCTTTTCCGGTTCCGTGCGATATTTGCAGCTCAAATCATGACGTGGTTCATGATCGCGAGGACGCTGCACCATGCCGCACCCGAGGCAAACTTTAAACCCGGTTCGCTTCTTCGCTTCTCCGGCAATCATCAACTCATTGGCATCATCCGCCATTTTGCCGAAGTTGATATCCCGCAGGGTGACTTTGCTTAAAAATTCAAAACCAAACGGAACTTCGCCTTCCTCAATCGCGTATGCCGCCGATACATCTTCTTTTTCGAAACTAACCAATAGCTGACGCTGGAAGAAAGCAGGTTCACGGCTGTCGCTCTCGTCGCTGATCTGGCTATCACGTGCGCTGGCGCGGGCATAAACCTGGCGAAGTTTCAGCAGCGTGGTTTTTTGTCCGGCATCGGCCCACCCCGGTGTGCCACATTTCGGGCAATATTTATGCTGGTCGCCCGTCTGGTCGATATTTTCGCTGTAGTTACAGTGGCTACAGATACGCCAGTTCTCCGGCTCAGAGACCTTCAGGTCTATCTGCTCAATTTCAACTTTATGCCCACCGGCATAGAAATTATTCAGCGGAGCCAGCTCAGCCAGCGCCGTTGATGCCGGGCGTTCATATTCGAAAGTGGTGTTTTGATATTCACGTGCTTCCCCGCCTTCTTTACGCCGCCAGAGCACAGAACGTAACGTAATACCGGCTTCCGGGAAGGCGTAGTTAGGCAGCAGACCTTCATCCGTGAGGAAATTCAGCGTTTGCTTATTGTTGATTTGATTGACCAGCGCCATCAGCGCCTGCCGTTCCGAAGTCAGCTCGCGCATATCGCTATCAAAGTTTTGATCGCGCGGCGCGTTCTCAAGTTTATCGATACTGCGCTTGAGTTTATCGATGCGTGAGCGCAAAGATTTACGATCTTCCACCAGCAGTTTTAACGCTTCTTCGATACGCTGCACCAGCGAGCGTTGTCCTGGCGCGCCCTGAAGATAAGACAACAACTGTTGGCGAGTTTCTGCGGCAAGATCGGGGAAGATCGCCGTAAATTGTGCAGCAATCTCCGCATGATGCTGTTCGATATATCGCAGTAAGTTATACGGAAAACCCGATTTACGCCCGAACTCCAGCTCATCGAGCATCTGTTTGACGTTTTTACAGATAGCGGATTCTGGTACACCGGTTTTCACCCAGTTATCCATACAAAAAGCCGCCAGCTGGCGTTCGAGAATAGCCGTTGCATTGAGGAAGACGCCAGGAGCCTGCACCTGGCCCTGCATCATCTCCAGTGGTTCTTCAAAGAAAAACTGATCGTGCGGGTTCCCTTCTGCCACGGTAATGTTTAACGCGTTACCATCTTTACGACCGGCGCGACCAATACGCTGCAAGTAGTTGGCCTGAGCAGGTGGGACAGAACAGAGTAAAACGGTGGAAAGATCGCCAACGTCAATACCCATCTCCAGCGTCGGTGTTGCCGACAACAGGTTGATATTCCACGGTTGGTTGCCGCGGTAGAACGATTTTTCGGTGGCTTCGCGATCTTCACGGCTAAGCAGCCCCGTGTGTTCTGCGCCCTGCACGCGCGCGATGTCCATGTTCTCCCAACGCCAGGTCGCCGTATTGTCGACTTCCTGGTAACGACCTTCACAACGTAAAGAGAGACAAGGCGCATTACGCCACTGCCAGCCTTGATCGGCCGGAGCCCGGACAACCTCACGGCAACATGAACAATTAAGCTGAACGACGTCACGGCTCACCACCAGCGCCGAAGGCACCAGCCCCCAGGCTTCACGCCCTTTGGTATCAAAATCTTTTACTACTCCGGCTATTTTCAACGCCGTAAACAGGCGTCGTAACACTGTTTCCGCAACGCTACTGATAAACAGATTATTGCCGTTACTCAGCGTGCGATTGATCCAATGCTGATACCAACTGGGGTTAGACTTCGCGCCAATCAGGCGATGGAAACCATTAATTTTTTCAAACGACGCATAAGCCGGTTTACGCGTTTTCGGACCGATAGAAGGCATATAGCGCGAGGTTCGCTCTTTTTGCGTCATCATAAAGGTCGTGCCATCACGGCGATAACTTTCGAACGCCGGATGCATAACGGCCCCGGCCTGGCGTTGATACCAGATAACCCCCAGCGCCAGGTGCGCTACCTGCTCGACGCTCACACCGGACATCTCATCACCCAGCTCTTCACAAAGCTGTTGATGCAGGGCGGTAATTGCCGGATTAAAGCGATCTTTATCCACTCCGGCAACGGCATAACCGGTGGCTTCCAGCGTACGTCCGATACGCGCGCGCAGGGTAAATTCGCTGTACACCTCCCAGTCGAGGCGCAGGGAAACCAGCTCTGGCAGATCGGAGTTCTCCGCCAGTTTGCCTTCATTTTTCAGCGTCTGATAATCATTCAGCCACTGCATATTTGGTGCGATGAAGTTCGCTGCAAAATGAGCATCGTCCGGTGAACGTTCACGCGTTTGTTGGCAAACACGCGCCGCGAACGCATCCAGCGGTAATGTCTCTTTTTCACCAAGAACACTGGCAATTTGCCCACGAATCATCAGCGGCCAGGTTCGGGCAGTAAAGAAGCTGGCACGATGCGCGGCGTCTTGTACCGAGTCAGAAAACGTAATCAGCTTTTTATGTTCGTTGAACTGGCTGCCATAAAGCTGGTGAATCATCACCGCCGACAGACTGGCAGCCCGTGACCCCAGGATCGAAATCCCCTGTTTGCTGTTGCAGTACGGGCATTCATTAGCAAACTCCAGCTCGTCCTTACGCTCTTTGAGCATATCCGGGATCAGTACCTGCAACAGTTCCGTATGACCGCAATGTCCACACTGGGCGCTGGACTGTCGGTTCAGTTTCAGACAGGTAGGACACAGTTTCTGGTGTGCGCCACTGACCGCTTTTTCGTTGTTATCCGGGAAAGCAAGGACGATGGAGCGCCCTTTTTCAAAGAACTGGCGATAAATGCCGTCGAGGTCTGTTTCCAGCTGAACGCTTTGCCCATGACGCAGGCTGGCCCAGCCGGTTGCATGGCAGTCACGGCAGTGGATAACCGGCAAATAGTGTTCGCGGTCTTCCACCGCCACATCATCGGCAAACACCAGTCTCGGCGTTTTCGCCACGCTGGCGACCAGACGACGCATCTCACGAAGCCACAACTGGGAACGCAGTTGCACAAACGGCAACACCGGGCGCGCTTTCTTCGCCTGGAGACGTTTTTGCCGATCGTGGTCCGTTTCTGGTACTTCGAGACGTGCCTGCGCGATCAGCGCCAGAATGCTTTGCAGCACGCGTCGGGCATGGTCGGCGCTTTCTGCCAGCATGACCTGGAGATTTTCCAGACACTCTCGTTCAGAGAGGATACCGCCTTGCAGATCATGGAGTAAGACATGCATCACGCTGTGGCGGCGTAACAGTGACCCCAGCGCAATACGCTTTTCACGCCCGTCGTCGCTCTCCAGATCGTCCGGGAGTTGCAAGTCGCTGTCGGGGAACCACAAAGGGATTTGCCCGTTAAGATACGCTACCGGGGTAGCGTAACTCTGCGGGTCCAGGGCCGAAGCGACCTCCGGCCCCGGATACTGACTGTACGCAATGGCGTAATTCTGCAAGTACTCCGCTGCCGTGTAGCGATCTTCGCGAATAACGGCGTCATCGGTAAACGGCTGGTCAAAGATTGTTTTTGCGTAATCGAGCAGTTGCCCCAGTTCGTCGCCGACGGTAGCTGATGTCCCGACGCAGGCAAATCGTTGGTTATCCACACCTATGTGATGCTTCAGACGTCGCACCAGACAGGCCAGATCCGACCCTTGCGCGCCATCAAACGTATGCAATTCATCCACGACCAGGTAGCGCAATGAACCGGGCTGGTTGTAACGCCAGAGCGGCTGATCGCCAGGGCGCATCAGCAGGTAGTCGAGCATTTTGTAGTTGGTCAACAGGATGTCCGGCGGGCTTTCGCGCAGCGTGTGCTTGCAGGTAATGACCTTTTCTGCCGACATTTTTTTGCTGGGTTCGATTTCGCTGTCGCCGACAAACAGGCCGACGGTCACCTTGCCATGCAGTTGTGGATCGCTGGCGATGGTTTTGGCGAAACGGCTGGCCTGATCGGTTGCCAGGGCGTTCATCGGGTAGATGATAATCGCTTTAACCCCGGCTTGTGACGCGCCCGCGCAGTGGTTGAGCAGCGGGAACATAAAACATTCTGTTTTACCGGAGCCGGTACCGGTAGCGACCAGTGTCGGCTGTGGCGCGTCGCTTCCCAGACGCTGAAATGCCCGGGCCTGATGCGCGTGCGGCGGGAACGGCAGCGTCAGATTAGGGAAAAAATTCAGCGGTAAGTCACTTTTACGAAACGGCAACTGGGCGGAAAGGTATGGTCCTTTCAGCAGCGTTTCGGGCTGGGCCAGAAATTGCTCCAGCATTGAGACATTATCGTTATTCTCACCGTTAAACAGCGGGCTGTTTAGCGGGAACGCCGCCCGTAAAAAGGCGGCAACGCTGTCGGCGACCTGCCGACTGACAACGGACGGCAACATCAGGCGCTCTCCTTATCTTGTGCAAAGAACGCCCAGGCCACTTTGTAGTCGTCTTCGCGATCTGGCTTGATAAACGGAGCCTGCCAGGTGACGGTGCGGCGCTCGCCTTCGTCGCTGCGGGTATAGTCATCAAAGGTGACGCTGACGGTACCGGTTTTCAGATGTTTGACATCATCCCAGCCGATGGCTTGATCGGTGCAGTCACCGCCGGTCCACTCCGGGCTGTCGACGTTAAAGACAAAGCCGTTTTTCAGATCAGCTTTACGGGCGGTACGCGGCAGACCGACGCCCACCAGCCCTTTGCTTGGGGTAAAGATAATGCGACCGTTTTGATCGTACCAGGTGTCCGCTTCGTACTGGCGCATCACCGGGAACTGAACGCGATAAATGGTAAGCAGTTCTTCGAGGGTTAACCCCAGCGCCTGCGCCACCAGTACGTCAATTTCCACCAGCGCCTGACGACGACTGTAGTCAGAGCGTAAAGCGCAGTTACGCTGCCACTCTGGGGTCAGATTGGTGAAGAAATCCTGGGGAAGCTGCGGGAGGTTACGGCTCCAGTGTAGGGCATTAAAGTCTGGGGTATAACCGGATTTCCAGAAATCAGAATAACTCGTAGTTAATGCACTTAATGACATAACACGAGCAGATAAGTGATGAGCTGTTTCAACAAAATCAGGTAACGCATATTCCTCTATACTTTGATGAAGGTTAGTTCTACCTGATAATTTCATCATGAAATCATAAACCAGAGAATATGCAGCCCCCGATACACGAATAAGTAGATCATATGAATTAAAACAATATGTTCTCACTCCGTTAGTATGAGCCACACCTTTTGGTACTAATGCAGGCACTAATCCTTTTTCAGCTCCTATACTAATCATAGCTCTCAGAGCCAAGCGATAATAATCCGTCACCTTCCTCGGCTCGTCTTCATCCTGTTCTTTCCACGAAACCCGTGGGGTGCGCTTTGCATACTCCTGTGCATCACATGCCGGAATATAGTTAGTGCGCGGCAAATAGTCGTCGGGCAGAGTTAGCAAGTCCAGACAATCATAATGTCCTTTCTCTGTGCAAATTTCTCTGGGCGTCTTATAAAGCGGTGTTCCAACATAGAAGTGCGGACCAGACAGAATCCATTGGGATGCGTCTTCCGGGAATTGGGTATGCCGTTCGATTGTGCCATCACTTTGTTGATTTGTTTCATGCCACATTTCAAGAGACAAATATTGCCCCTGCAAGTCCCCCAACCGTTTGGGCTGCTCTGCAAATTTTTCAAGAACAGAAACAAGAGGTTCAGCATGAAGCGCTGGGAGTCGAGCTTCAAGAGCCGGCGTTCCCTCTTCATCATAAAGAGTGGCAAATAGTGCAAGCCGTTCCATTCCAACGGTCAAAATACGGCTTTGATGCCCCGCTTCATTCCAGGAACCTGTTTCGTCATCTTTAATGCCGCCAACTTCACCGGAACCATCATGCGCAAGGCAAAGCTCGATCGTTTTGGCTGAGAAAAGGTTAGCAATATTGATAAAGCCGACAAATTGATTCTGTGAAGCCGTATAAATATTAATGCTGAATTTAACCCTGTGACCAATTGGGAAAAGCATATGCTGATTCTGAAACTGAAAATGCGCCCTCAGTCTCGGATATACCGCCGCACGTAATTGCCCGCCTTTCGGGTCATCATAAATCCCTTCCGGGTGCAGGAACCCTGCCACGCCTTTCTCTGCCCCCAGACGCCAGGCCTGCGGCAGGAAGCATTTATACAAGTTGGTCTGCACCCCGCGCAGTACCGGGTAGTTCTGCTGCGCATTGAGGAAGTTTTGCATCCCTTCACAGCCTTCATACTCGCTGCGCCAGGCCGCTTCCAGCGCCGGGATCTGGTTAAAGGTATCAACACGCAACGTTGCCAGCTTCGATGCACTCAGCTTACGTAGCACAAATTCCGGCTCGTAATCACCCAGCACGCCCGCTTCCTGCCATTCCACTTTCAGCCACGGCGGGTTTCCGAGCATCAGGTCAAAACCGCCGCGCTCGGCAAACAGGTCGCAGAACTCCAGATCCCAGTGGAAGAAACGGTGCTGCTTTCTCAGGGCATCGACAATCGCCAGACGCGGCAAATGACGGAACAACACCTCAGTTTTCAGACGACCTGCGCCGGAAAACAGCGAAGACTCTTCTCGCAGCAGGCCTTCTTCGGCAAACAGATCGCCGGTGGTGTGCTCCGCAACTTCAGTGACTTTTTCCGTAATCACAATCCCGTCAAGCAGGGTTTCAATCTCAAACAACCAGGTGCCGCGATCCGGTAACTCATCGGCTTTGTCGATCGGCCAGAACCACAGCGCGCACCAGTAGTCCATTACCCAACGCAGCTTCTGGTAGGCGCTGTTATCTTCAAGACGACCACTGAAGGTTTCATCTTTACTGCTCAGCGAAGAACGCGTCTGCTCGCTGTTATCTGCCGGCCACACCGGGTAGCTGTCGGCGGTTTTCAGTCGTTCTGCTTTAAGTTGCTGGCGATAGGTGTTCCACAGTGCTTCCACCTTTTCGCTGATACGCTGCACATCAGCAATCTCATGCCCGGCAAAGCTTTTAATAAACTCTTTGCGCCAGCTGTCCAGGGCTTTGAAGTCATCCGGATAACGCTGCTTAACAGTTTTATCGCTGTAGTTAGCCATACCGCCGTCGGGCAGCAGGAAGTGGAAAATCTGCGTCTCTTCACGCGGCGTGTTCATCGCCAGCTCGACCGGTTCGCTGTTAAGCCAGCTCGGATCTTTGGCTTTTTTGTAGGTCAGTTCGCTCTTGTTGAACACCTGACGGCGCGCGCCCACCAGCGAGTTACCGCAGTGCAGCTGGTAACCAAACCACGGTACAAAGGCATCGCCACTGATGGCGTTCAACCACAGCGACACTTCCGCCAGTTCCACCGCCACCGGGTTTAAGTCCACGCCGAAAACGTTGTTGTCGGCAATGTACATTTTCACCCGCTGTAACTCCTGGGTGTAACGATCCTGCGGAATACGGCGACCTTCCGCCTGCTGCTTGTGGAACAGATACGCTTCCGCCAGCTGGTTGATAGCTTCGTTAAGGAACGCCGCGCTGCCCATCGCCGGTTCGCACACGGTGAGGTTTAAGATGGCATCAGCTTTGGCGTGCGGATCGCTAATGGGATCAATCTGCTCCTTAAACAGTTCTTTCAGGGCATATTTAACCAGTGAACGGGTCAGCACTTCCGGGGTGTAATAGGAGGCAGATTTCTCACGGTCGCGCCCGGCCATACGGTAGATAAAACTGCCTTTGCGGTGAATGCGCAGACTGCCGTCTTTCTCGTAAACCTTCTCGTCTTCGTGGTATTTGCCAATCTCATCCTTACTGACGAAGTAACCCGTCTCCAGCTCGTTAAACTCTTCCCCGGCTTTCTTCACCTCGTAGAGATCTTCGCTGGCGAAGAATCCGCGATAGGAGAGCAGCGCCTCATACACCGCACCCAACTGGTTGATACCCAACTGGCGATAAGATATACGTCCGCGGCGGTTAAAGCGCCCTTTGCCCGGGCGGCTTAACGACATCGCCTGGATAATCTGTTGCAGGGTTTCGTTACGGAATACCACGCGGTTAAGAATGCGGGTGTTGTTGGCATCGAACAGATGACTTTCCAGACGCGGGACGCTGAACTGATGACTATGGATGGTGATCCGGTCGCCGCTCTCCAGGTCACTCTGCATTTTCACGCCGCCGTTGTAGCCTTCGCGCACCAGTTTAAACAGCATATTCAGGCTGTCGTGGAAGTAGCGCCCGTTGCGATCTTCTTCGCTGGTCAGCGGGATCATCTCCAGATCGCGCAACGTTTCCAGGCTGTAACCTTGCAGATAGGTTTTGGCGGTCATTGGCGCATAACCCAGCTCCGGGCGCGCTTCAATGTAGAACAGGAACAGCAGGCGGTACATGTAACGCAGACATTCGCGGCTCAGTTCATCCGGGTCCACCGCACGATTACCTGTATAGTTTGCCAGGCCACGGTCGATCAGATAATGCATCGCTTCGTTGCCCAGCAACTCAATGCTTTCGCGCAGGGCATATTTCAGATCTTCCGAAACACCAAACGCATGTTTGTGCGAATTGTCATCCAGCGAGTCAAGATAAGGTGCCCCACTGCCCGGCAGCAGAGAATCTTTATGTAGCAACACTGCCGTCGCTTTCAGCGTATCCGTTTCACGACGACTTAAAATCTCTTCAAAATCAAAACGTAGCAGACGGTTTTGCGCCCACTTAGTACGGTCCAACAACAATAGCTGACGGTTACCGAGCAGCAGCACAAAACGCGGCGGTTCATTTTGGGTGAAGACCGCCGTAGAGAGCAAATCCTGCCAGCTGCGATATTCACCGTTGGCTTTTTTGCGCAGGCTGTCGCGCTTATGTTTGTCGGTATCCGCCGGGAATTGCGCGGTCAGTAAAGAGAGCGCCAGCGGATCCAGCGTTCCTTCTTCCTGATCGTGTGCTTCAACAATCCACAGCCACGGGCTACCGTCAGTGCTGTTGTAACGCGCCAGTACCGGCAGTGGTGTATCGTCATCCAGCATTTGGATCTGTGGCGTAATTTCGTAGCCCAGCGCCTTTAACAATGGCTGCCAGCGATTACGTTGATCGGTCAGACGCTGCGGGATCTGACGCTGTTTTTCGTGCTCGGCAAGTTTGCGGAAAAACTCAGTCGCCAGACTGTTAAACTGGTTCCACGGAGCGCGGTATCCCGGCTCCACGTCCTTGCCCTGTTCACGAGCGGCACGCTCCGCTTCACGCGCTGCATTTTCCTGGGCTATCCAGGGTTCCAGCACATCGCGGATATCACTGGTGAAAACCTCACCCAAATAATGGTTAGAGTAAAATTCGTTTTCGTTATTAATACCGACCAGCGCCATGATTAACCCTCCGCTCCGGTGATAACAGCAATTACCTGAATGTAGGGTTCTTTTTCAGTCGTCATGGTGTCCTCAATCCATTCAATATAGCTGTCAAAATTGTGTTCGATTTCGCGTTGTCTCTGCTCTTTACGGCTCTGCTTGACTGACAATTGCTGTTTGTTATCGGCAAAATCCAGCTCAAGTTGGCTCAACTGCCGCCCACGCAAAACGTCCAGCTTTTGCAGATGATCATTCAGTTGCTGGCTAATAGACGCTTCAAACGCATTCCGATCATGGATGAATACCTCCCGGGCATGAGCAATAGCCGCTTCCAGTAAATCCTGCTGGCGTTGGTGATTACGATCTTTACCGCCGCTGTTAGTCAGCTTGTTACTCAACTGCGGATGACGTTGTAAAAACTCAGCGAATGGCTGACTGCCGATTAGCGATTCACGGTTAAAGCTCACCACTATCCACGGGTTCACCATCGGATGTGATTTACGGTTCGGGAATAACCCGGAAAGAATGAAGTGATCTTCATCGGGTTCAAGCAGGTATGGCAGCCGGATAACCGGAGCCTGATGACGACCAAAAGCCGAAGAGATTTTATCGTCCAGCCACTGCACTACCGGGTTGATTTGCCAGAGATACTGCACATCGGGCCAGGCATGTTGCTCACCGCGAGCGCGCGCAATCGCGTCGGTGATGACGGTTTTATCCTGACTTAAATAGAGCTGCCAGTTCTCCGGGGCGATTTCAGGCGGTAGCTGATTGAAGCGGCGGCGTAACTCCTCCGGCGCCACCAGCGACAAGGTATTATCAGGCAAGGTTTCATACTGGATAGTTTGACCACTGGCTTTCAGGTAACCCAATGCTCTTTCGCAGTACGCCTGTTCGCTGGCAAACAAGCTGGTGTCTGTTTCGGTGACCATTGAGGCATCGCTGGAAACCGCACTGCATATTTCGCCAAACAGATCGTGTTCGGCGCTTTCCGAGACGTTGCTGTTCAGTAGTTGATCAAACAGGCTGGCACCATCATCCTGCATCATGAACTCTGCAACCTGCTCTTCTTCCTCTTCCTGGGTAAATTTGCCGGTAAACTCCGAACTGTCCCCAATGTTCTTCTGCGCCTGTTCGTCTTTGTTGATCAACACTTCCAGTACGCGCATATCGCCATTGATCTGTGGTTCGCTGGCCTCGGTAAGCAGATAACGGATTTGGGGCTGATGTTTTTGCCCATAGCGGTCAATACGCCCGTTACGTTGCTGGAATACCATCAACGACCACGGAATATCAAAGTGAATCATTTTGTGGCTAAGGTGATGCAAGTTGATCCCTTCAGATGCCACATCCGAACAAACCAAAAGACGCAACGGCGACTGCGTTTTACCAAAGGCTTCTACGGTTTCCATCAACACCGTATCGCCCTGATCGCCGCGCAGCGTGGCGATCTGGTCATCTTTCAATTTCAGATCCGCTCGCAATTGCTGTTCGAGGAACTCCAGCGTTTTAATGCTTTCGGTGAAGATCACCAGGCGATCTTCCGTGTTATTGGCTTTCCAGGCGAGGTCTTTTCGGATGGTGTCGAGCAGCAACTGGTATTTGCTAAACTGGCTGGCATCAATGTTATTCAGCGCCAACAGCAATGACTCCAGTTCGTTGATCTGGCTCTGGCTATTATGATCTTTACGGCTCTCAAGACGCTTCAGACGATTAGCCACTACGCTGGCACACGCCATCGGGCTGGAAAATAGCGCTTTTTCGAGAGTTATCTTGAACAGACGACCTTTGTTAGACTGGGCCTGCTCATCGTCATCATCCCGGAACTGACTCTCAACCAGGCGACGGTATGCTTCTTCTTCGGCACCGGATGCCAGGCGAGTCAGTTTAACGATATTGCGCTCGGGGAACTCGCCGGACATCTGATCTTTCACGTCTTTTTTGAAGCGACGGACAACCAGATTTTTATCGGCAAAGTCGGCGTATTCATACTCTTTCGGGTTGGCGATCGCCGTCGGGTCAAGCATGTTCATCAGGCTGGCAAAACTTTCAGCCTTACCATCATGCGGCGTCGCTGAAAGCATAATCAGCGTATCGCTACGCCCGGCGAGCAGTTTTGCCAGTTTGCTGCGTAACGAACTGGTTCCACGTTCTGCGACGTTATGGGCCTCATCAATGACAATAATATCCCACCAGGCATTTTCCAGATGGTGACGATATTCAATGTCTTGTTTCAGCGTATCGATGGAGATAATGGTTTTGTCAAAATAGTGAAACGGGTTGTGGTTGGTAGGGATGCGGTTACGCACCTTTTGTAAACCAGCAGAATCCAGGCGGGTCAATGGGATCGCAAAACGGCTCCAGAACTCCTTCTGGAATTGTGTCAGCATCGATTTAACCGCCAGAACCAGAATACGTTTTCCGCGCCCACGACGGATCAGTTCCGAAACCAGAATACCGGCTTCCAGCGTTTTACCCAGACCTACAGCGTCGGCAATGAGTATCCGCTGGCGCGGCTGTGCCAGCGCCATCCGCGTAGGATCGAGCTGAAACGGCATGGAATCCATCGCCGCCAGATGACCAAAATGGACTTTACTGTCTGTCGGTACGCGTTGGCGTAACTGACTTTCGATATACAACTGCGCCGCCTGATAATTGGCGGACTCATCCTCCACCAAATGCGTTTTTGCGGGATCCAGGATCTCTACTTTTTGTTCCAGTTTGGTCAGAAATAACCCTTCTTTACCGCGCACCAGCTCTGAAATACCATCGCAGGTCAGCAAATACCCACCATCACCACTGTCATCCGCCCGGCGAATACGCCATTCGGCATCACGAATAACCACCCGCATACCAGGTGCATAATTTTGCTTATTCATCGGTTTTTCTGTCTATTTGGGGCAGTGGCGGTAACGTCATCCTGAAAAATGTGGCGCGGCACACTGCGATAAAAAAGAGGGCCTTAAAGATATCATGAAGGCCCCCGGCAAAGTGACAAAATGGGAGGGAATGCGCATAAATTGCGCATGATTTTCAAACAAAAATTATTAAAAAGTGAGCTGGGTCAACTCCCCTGGAAGTTATCCCCAGGGGAGCAATTATTTATCCAGCGATAATATAACTCCTAAGATCATTACCCGGGGCAACAGCTCGCGCTCGCGTGTTTGCCAGCCGTTCAACTTGCTGCGGTACTCGCAGAGCAAAATCAAAGAAGGTGTCTTCAATACAGCGCCAGTAGCTAAGCCCCATGTCGAGCAGGACATAATGCTGACTGCCATCGCTGAAGGTGACTGTCAGTTCTCGTCCATGCTCGGTGCTCTGGTTATCCCCCGTTAACCAGCTAATTGCTCCCGGCCACGCAGGCCCCAGATATCCTTCTTCAAGTAAAGTGGTCACAACCTGCTGACGATCTTCCTCATTAAGCCACGCGTTATAGAGAGCGTCGTGTTGGCGAGAGTTGTAATCCAATTTTTTGACGCAAACAGTGAGGCTGGCGCGTTCCGCCATTCCCTGTTCAACCAGCTCGGTTAAGATTTCACCTAACAAACGCGCCGTGAATGGGCTATTAAGATAACGATCGCTGTACTCAACATGCGTTATCTCTTTGTGGCGGGTAAATGCCTGCTTCCAGCCAGCGTGCTGTTGCGTGACTAACGACCAGAAACGCGAACCAAAACCTTCCAGCGGCCCGTCCAGTTGTTCACAGAGATTGATGCGCACCGCCCCGGTGGGTAAGGCGGGCAGTAAATCTTCTGCACTTAAGGTCTGACCCGAGAAGGTTTTTCCGGACGTTCCTTTAAGTGTCACTACTGGTGAAGACGCACTTTGTCCCCATAATTCACCAGGGGCAACGGTAGCGCTGTCGTCTGCGGCCCACTGTTGGCTTTGCCCTTCGCGAGTCACCTGCGCAAGCCAGCGCCCCTTTCCTTGCATGAGTTGCGCAGTGGCAATGGATTTCACTTGTAAGCGTCCTCCTGGCATCGCCGCCAACGCGGAAAGCTGATGTCTGGAGCTATCAGTTAAGTTTTCCAGCGGCGTGGCCACCAGCAACTCAACATTCCCACCAGAGGAAGCAAACTGGAGCAACTCTTTAAATAATGGCCATTGGGCAAAGTCCCACTGTTCCTGCGGCCCCGCAAGAACCAGCGAGCAGGAGTCATAAATCTCGCTGTTCAGGCATTGCGCAATACGTAAACTCAGAGGGTTAGTTTCAACCCGGCTACCATCGCCGAAGTACTGATATTCTGGCGCGAGGTTAAGTCGCTGCAACCGTACATTGGTAAGCAGGGTTAATGCATGGTGACGATCTAATCTGTTGACATAATGCTGACTGTCGTAGCTGAGCAAGCAGTGGTGACAGAATTTATCGCAACTGCAATCGAGCAATTTTCTGGCGTAATTAAAGACATCAGCCCAATGGTCGATCAATTGCACTGCATAACCTGCACCACCCGCATTATTGTCGTAAATGAAGATGGAATATCCGGTATAGCCATTGATATCGCGCGCTTGCTGCGTCGTCACGCCCAGCTCAGTATTTTCGATACCCAATTTATGCGCTAACCCTTCACGCAAAGCGACCGCAAGGGAACGCGCGGCAACCTCATCACGGATCAACAGGCCATTATCATCATTAAGTTGCAGCTCAACCATATCTGTACGACTGCTATACCCCAACCACAGATCTTTATGCACATGACCGTGGCACAATTTATTGCTCCCCTGACGATCGTTACTGCCCCCTCGCAACAGGTAATGCGTATTTTCCCTCTCTGGGTTCTTTAGATTTTCAGGGGTACGCTGGGGTTGAGTTTGAGATTCTGCCCGACCACATGAGAGGCAAATTGCGTAGCCGTGCCCAAATTCCCCTTCACTGAAGTGGAACAATTCCCCACTATGGCTAAAACGGTAACGTCCTAGCCCAGCATCGGGTAAAGAAACCCACACCGAAGACGGTACAAGAACACGTGGATCTTTCCAGGGAAGTTGTGCAGGCATGGATACATCATTATGTGCCTGATAACGAATATCTGTCGCAAAACCAACAGGCTGTAAATAACGCTTCACATCAAGTTGCTGTATATCCGCTTTGCAGTGACTACATTCGACAGGACGGGTAGTACTGGTTGCCCCCGCACCACATTTACGGCAATGCCAGAACCACGGAATGTGATGATCGCCTGACAGCTCCTGCCCGCTGGCAAGTACCTTGCCAAGCATAATGCCCGAGGAACGATATACTTTTCCGCCCAATACCACATCTGCACCAGGCGCATACTCGCGTAATGCTGTAGGTAGATCACGGCTGGGCAATTTTTCAATACGACGAGAAAAGCTTTCTCCCCCTTCATTAGGGTCAGCCTGAGTAGCTTTTATTGCGCGACGTTTTTCCAACTCATCTGCCGTCAGATAATTGAAATTGACGACGCCAACCGGGAAACCATGCCCCGGCAGGAACGCTTCACTAATGAGTTTAGAAAACAGATATGCACCGCGATAATCACGAAGCTGATAAGCGATGGCTTTACCTGCTGGCGTTTCTTCCCACGCGCTGTTATCCGCTTTCAACGCTTCGATATTTTCCAACAGTATCGCAAGTTGGCTTCTCCAGCGGATATCAACCTGCTGCATCATTGCTTGTGTGCGGGTCAAGAGCTGGGTTGCCGTCAATGACATCAGGACGGTTCCCTGAGTAAGGCGTTTAAGTTTATCTGCCAGCTGATCGGCCTGGTGATTTAACCAATGAAGAAAACGAAGACACTGGCTCTCATCACCTTCAAAGAACCATTTGCAACTCAGTTTTGTCGCATCAGGTACTTCAGCTCGTAAAAACAGACCTAAAACCAGGGCATTAACATGTCGTTGAACAATACTACTGCTCCCAAAACGAACCCGTGGCGCACTGGCAGTAGTGTTGAACGCCCAGAGGGGGTCTTTGAATACCTCCATTCCATGCGCCGTGTTTTTACATAACGTAATGGCAGCAGATGCACTCTCTCCACGACGCCCCGCGCGACCTGCACGTTGCAAATAATTTGCCGGAGCTGGAGGAACGTTGTTCATTGCCACCAAACTCATACCACCAATATCCACCCCCATCTCCATGGTCGTGGAACAGTTCAGCACATTAACTTTGCCTGACTTAAATTGTTTTTCATTAAACTGGTTCTGCTCAGGCGTTCTCTGCGCAGAGTGTTCCTCCAGACGATACCAGCTATCTTTCAGGGCCAGTCGGTCGCTGCGAGTAGACCATAATCCTTCCTCGCGGGCATGTTGAATCAGCGCATTACTTTCCAGCCACTCCAGACGTTCTTCTCGGGCGATTTCTCCACCACCAGACAAACGCCAGTGACGTACAGGAAGCTCAGGCATTTCAATCAACACTGCTTTTTCAGGTGCAATTTCTTTGCTACCCGGCAAATACGGAGAGTATCCCAGCAACGTGACGTCTAACGCACGTCGAGTATAGGGGCAACGCCACACTTGCTTTGGACTGTAAAATTCAGCTTGTTGTTTAATATCCAGCTGATAACCCGACTCAAACTGACGTAAGCAGGGTCGAATTGCATCCCAGACCTCAATCATTAAGTGGTTAACTAACGATTTCCAGTGAGCCTGCTCAGGTTGTATTGCCGGAAAGACTGCGATTAAAAGCTTAATGACCCGGTTATAATGGCGATCGCGTATTTGTGGCCAAAGTTGATCACGTTTCTGCCCTTTGTTTTTTTTATCTGGCCCCTGGAGCATTTTTACCGGGAAACGTGCCCCCATCCAGCGAGGGTATTGCTCGTTTTCGTAAAAAACGGCACTGTTTTCACGGATAAAGAAATCAAGAGTAATCTTCAATAAATTACGCCATTCCGCTAATTGCTTATCGGGATCGGGTAATAATGTCTTCCAGTCCTGCGGGCAGGTTGTAACTTTATCAATAAATGGATAGTGAATGGCTACCAGACCCAGACTTTCGAGGGTCCAGGCATTTTTAGGGCGGCGACCAAACTCGCTGTATAAACAAAAATCTGCAAACTGTTGTTTAGTAAGATCAAGCCCAGACAATTCTTTAAAACTGCCTCTCATTCTATCGGCAAGGTCCACACTGCCAACCAGCTGTTCAGACAGCGTTTGCCATGACATGGTTTTCTTCTGCTGATTGCCAGAGTTAGCCTGAAGTATTTGCATCGCTTCAGCATGATCCGGGCTTAAGGAACTCACCATCGGCTCAATAATTTTAAGTGCCTGAATGTCCGCCGGGCTAAGCTCCTCATTCGCAGCCATCGCTTTTTTCAGCGCGTCGATGGAATTTTTTAAAGGGAGGACAGAAAACTGGCTAATAACTTTCTCTAACAGTGCACAGTGTGCCGGGCTGAGTTTTGCTGAAGGCTCTGTAATATTTGCCAGCTCCTGGTAACAAAGAGCTCGCAACGTCGCTTTATCGGCATCCTGCTGTAAGCGAGCTGAAATGCGAGCGGTACCCTGACGCGAATCCGTAAAGGTGAGCAAGCGTCGACCATTAAACGGTCCTAACTGCTCTTCTCTTGTTTGCGGTAATGGTGAAAACTCCAGCAGAGTAGGAATAATTTCATTTAAAAAAAAGGGCGCGCCGAGCCGAAGCGGACGGAATAAAGGATTATTTTTCCGTTGAGTGTCACCACAGCAAACACAAGCAAAGGAGTTATTGCGTCCCTCACCTCGAGATTCCGGTCTTAACAGGTTTATTTCATAGTGCTTTTGCGCTTCACTATCAATTTTCCCCGCCGTCGTTTCTTCCAGTGAAATGATATATTTTTCACCATCGCTCGCAATCAGACGATCAAATTGAGAGTTATTGTCTAATTCGTCGTTGTCTTCATCTTCAGAATAAACATCTACATCAAGAGCAAACTCATCCACTTCGGCAGCGGCTGGTTGCGCTACCAACCAGTTCGTTCCATCACCGCGCATCTCCTTTTTGGCAGACAAATAAGCTGAACCACACCCGGAGCAACTTAAAACTTCAAATACCGGCGCTCCACAGTCACAATATTGGCGCTGCTCAAACCATACCTGACCAAATGGCCAGTCACTCTGATTTAATTCATGTGCTTTATGTGCTTTATGTGAGCATTGTTTGTTTGAACATGCCCATAGACCCGCCAGTGTTCTGATAAACCCATGCATACGTAATGGCGTAAAAGCCAGTTCACCTTCTCGCGATCTTGCCATTAGATCGAGGAGTTGCAGTAGCTCACGGTGATTAATATCTGGCCAGGTTCTTCTGGCAACATTGAGCAACTCACTCAAACGTACTGCCTGCCGTCCGGGATGAGTTAACGCCTGACGCAATTGCTGGGCCACACGGTAATGACAAAGCTGTTGGTAAAGATCCTGAGGGCTCAGGGATTTAAGAGAAGTTAAAGATGTGGGGTATTCATGACGAATCAGCGACTCCGATACCCGCGGTATTTGTCGATAACCGCGAACCACTTTGACATCACGTTCTGTAACGCCCGCGAGATCAGCGACAAATTTAGCAAGCTCCTTATTACCTTCAGGAGAGTCTTCACCAATAGTGGCAGAGGTCGCGATAATCTGCACAGGTTTATCTGTGCCGGGTCCAACATTGAAAGCCTGCATAACACGACGTAAAAGCAGCGCTAACTCAGCAGCCTGAGAACCAATATAACTATGGGCTTCATCCAGGACGATATACTTTAACATCCCCTGAGACTTTTCGATGATTGGGGCATCTTTACGACGAATCAGCATATATTCCAGCATGGTGGTATTCGTCACCATGATGGAAGGTGGTGCTTCATAAATGGCTTCCCGACTCAAAGCTTGTTCAGGTACTTTCAACTGATCTTCCTGAATTTCGTATTTGGTATGCCGGGTTTCGCCATTATATAGCGCGAAGCGTATTTTCCCCTTAAATCCGCGCGTCCATTCGCGAAGCCGCTCCTGTTGGCTGTTAATTAATGCATTTAACGGATACAAGAAAATAGCTTGTGTCCCTGTTAGTGACTGGCGGGTCGATTTTTGCTGACGAATAAGATCTTCCAGAACCGGTACCATAAAGCATTCTGTTTTCCCGGATCCCGTACCGCTGCTCACTAACAAGGATTTTTTGTCTTCCAGAATCGTTCGCCACGCAGTGAGTTGATGACGAAATGGCACTGGCGCTTTGCTCAATGCATCAACCAGCGGGCTGGAGATCAGCTTGTCCCGCAAATCCTCCATTGTTTCATCCGCAGGCATCCAGCCGAATGTACTTTCGAATACCGGGTCTGCAAGCAGTGACCCCTCCTGACCGGGAGGCTGAAAATATTGTGATTCCAGATAATGAGTCAACGACTTGCTCCGCAATGCCAACTGACTTACCACCGACCTCACCGCACGCTGATGAAGCTGATTTAGAAGTGGCGCATAATGCAGTTGCTGAACGTCCATCAATGACATACTCCTGCTTGTTCAAAATAATATTGATAGATTACCCCTAATTGCTGTGGGGCTTGCTGATAGTGAAATTCAAAAAGCGCAGACAGTTGATGTATCAGGTTATTATCTTTTTGGGTTAACAGCGCTGCGACTAACATCAAATTAAAACGTTTTTCAAGCCGTGAGTGATATTTATCTTCAATCCAAAGCTTATTAAAAACAGATTTTAACTCTGGAGTAATAGCACTGGACCAAAGTTCTTTAGGGAAGATACTGATACGCCCAAAGCTGTCGGGGTTCCTTAATAGCATCTGTTTAGCTTCATTAAACTGCTCACGACTAACAGTTGGCAATACATCACAACCGGTTGGTAGGCTCTCACTATATGTAAGTAACATATTCGCAATAGGAGCCAGCCGACGATCGATATGTGCACGATGGTTCATAAAAGCAATAAAGGGTTGCAATATATGTAATGCTAATGTTTTATCGTTAATCTGTTTCTCCAGATAAGTCCAACATTTTTGGAAAACATCTTTCCAGATTGAAACGGGAATCCATCCCCATGAAAAGGATAATTCTTCCTGTATATCATAAATCGTATCGCTATCACCAGAAAGACATGATGATATTAACAATTGAACAACCACGCGGTAATTACTCGAAATACCTCTGAACAAGTCCAGATCCAGCAAGGATAAGCCATTATTCATTTTGTATTTCTTAATATACTCTGTTAATAAACAGCAATAATTTTGCAATGGGTTGTTATCTATTTCAAAAATTAGCTCATTAAAATTTTTTTTGCGCTGTTCTGGGTCTGCTTCGCATAGAGCATTTAGTAATAAATCATTTGTCTGCAATACAGGTAGCATCCATTTAATTACTGGTGCAATGCGAGCTGTACCATCAAGTTTTCCCACAATTAACCATGGACTATCCTGAACATTCAGAGCTGAAAGATCATAAGCAAACTCATCTTTTTTTAACAATGATATGTGTAAGCCAGGATTCTTAAGAGAAATAGCATCAACAACCAGTTCGTCTATTCTATTTGCAGGAAAAACAACAGAATTTTTTATATCAACCAGTAACCCTTGTTCGTGTTCAATAAAACTACCATCGTAGCGTTTAATATTGAGTGTTGCTTTATCCTTTCCAAATCTGTCAGAGTAAAAATCAACACATAATGTACTATTGCTGTTCCATGCACATGCCAGCATAGCATTTAGCAAATTATAGTTCTCATAAAGTGAAATTTGTTGTAATTTGTCATTGCGTGCTGATAAAAGAGGAAGGTCGGCATGTAAATAACGGAATTTTTCAGCCACTGGATTTTCATCCAATAACTCGATATTAAGATATCCTCTTCCAGCACATGATATGGTTAATAACTCAGCATCTATTCCATGCAAATGTGCTATAGATGCCACACCATCAAAATGAACAGAACCATCATTAGTTACAAATCGGCCACCGCTAACCGGCTTAGGTAATAATAGTTTAAGATTAGAACCATCTTTCCAGGAGACCCGTAAATCAACGGTATTTTCCAGCATCTGCGATGAATTATAATAAATAGCACACTCGTTTTGTGAATAATCGGACTTAAGTGTTACTTTTTCATTGTTTGAATATTTATCAATTCTAGTATCCGTTATACCAGAAAGCATAATAATGCCTTGCTGAGCACTCTCAGGTATAATATTAATATCGAAGTCTGCTGGTAAAACTACAACTTTACCGCTAAATAAAACCTCATCATTAACTATTCGCCGGACTTCTATCTGTCCTTTTGGCATTTCTGATGCGACAGAATACCAGGCATTGTTACCTGAACGAATGGAACGCCAAAAAAGTTCTTTCTCCGGTACAATGCCATATTGTAGATCCTTTTTCCAACCGATCTTCGGCCAGGCTCGATGGACAGGATAATCCGATTTAACCAGTTCAACTTCTGTCGATTTAATATAATATTCAATTGCAGAATCATAAAGTTGCTGGGTGCGAATTGTACAAACAGCACCATCATGTAAAACAACGCTAAATACTCCACTTATTTTAGTTAAGCTGCGTTCACTGTTTTTCAGCAACCTTGGGATATCAAACTCACCTTCTCCACTAATATCTAAATGGCTATTTTTCGGTAGCGAAATAAACAGAGCATTTAGCCTGGAACTCACAGACCCCATACCAACAAGTTTTAGCTGCGATTCACTCTCATTCATCGCTTCAAAAACCCAGGGAAGTTCTTCAGTAAGTTCATAACCGCCTTTTGGAATTGTGTGACCTAACAGAATTGGACCTTCATGAAGCGACAATGAGATTTCGGCCATTGCATCTGCACCAGAGAGTTTTTGCATCGCAATAGGTAATAACTCGACCCGCCAATCTTGCTGCTCATAACGGCTTAGCATTGCCAACCTTGCCCCGCCATTTTTCCATTTTCCTGAAATGATGAGTCGGGTCTGCTCCGGCTGAATATGGCATTCAAACAAAGAGGTTAACTGTTCTGTACGCATTGTGGCCGGGAATCGGAACCGGGCATCGCAATACCAACTGTCATCAACATCGACCCAGATTCTTTCAACCTGAAGACTACTTGCACTGCGTATTTCAGAAGATTGAGAAAGTAATCGCCTTACAATCTCTGCAGCATTCGCTTCGGGGAGAACGAGTGGAAGTTGAAGATGCCAGTCTGGAGAGAGCTTACGTAATGCAGAAACGGGATCACTGCTTTGAGGAGGTTGCTCACTAAGTAATCGGCAGAGAGTCTCGCAGAATTCACCGGCTATTTCATAGACCAGTTCGTTTTGCATTGTGACAGGAATCGTATCGCCTAATTCTTGTGCAATTTTAGCGGCAGGATATTGAGATGATTGCCCACGAAGCGCCTGATATATCCTTCTGAAATAGGTAATCAAATAACCGCTCTCATTTTCAATCATGCGGATAGGTAAACCACCTTCACAAGCCAGTGTATGCAGATAACCCGAAGCTTGCCCCAGGTTTCTTATCTTTCTTTTCCAGTAGCGAATGCCATCATTAACCAGCTTCTGTCGATGAACATACGGAACTTTCCAGTTAATAGAATCTAAAATTGTGTCCCATTTAGGATGTCCGACCGTATGAGTCCGGCGGATAAACTCTGCGGCATATATGCTAAATAGAACATCGCTATAGGAAATGAATATCGTTCTTGGATAACTACGGGGGGCATATGTACGCAGTAGTTCTGCCAAACTTTCGTACTCTGTATCAGTACAACGGTAAGCATATAACGCCCGTCCATCAGCTCCGGATAATGAACGGCGACTAAAAAACATGTTAAGCCATTGCAAAAGTGGGTTAACTGGAGTTTTCACAAGCAACCTGCCTTTCTTTGATACAATTCGTAACAGGTTACTATCATCATAAAAAAGCTCAACCCGATGAACTCGCTAAAAATGAGACAAATCATTTATATCTCGAAAAAACTTGTTACAATCATGAGCGCTACACCGAACTTAACCATATAAATTATGTGTGTTTTGTTTATTTTTTAAACGATTACAACTATCCATTATTTACACAGGTATCAAAATGTTAGCGCAGCTTTTTGAGCAGTTGTTTCAATCGATAGACTCTACACTGATCACCAATATTTTCATCTGGGCTGTTATATTCGTATTTTTATCAGCGTGGTGGTGTGACAAAAAAAATATACATAGTAAGTTTAGAGAATATGCTCCAACCTTAATGGGGGCATTAGGTATTCTGGGTACTTTCATTGGTATTATTATTGGTTTACTCAATTTTAATACCGAAAGTATTGATACCAGCATCCCCGTATTATTAGGTGGCCTAAAAACAGCATTCATTACAAGCATTGTAGGTATGTTTTTTGCCATTTTATTTAATGGAATGGATGCTTTCTTTTTTGCCAATAAACGAAGTGCGTTAGCAGAAAATAACCCTGAATCTGTTACACCTGAACATATCTATCATGAATTAAAAGAGCAGAACCAGACTCTGACTAAATTAGTCTCGGGTATTAACGGTGATAGTGAAGGTTCTCTTATTGCTCAAATAAAATTACTACGTACTGAGATTAGCGATTCCTCGCAGGCACAATTAGCTAATCACTCTCATTTCAGTAATAAGCTTTGGGAACAACTTGAACAATTTGCAGATCTAATGGCAAAAGGTGCTACAGAACAAATTATTGATGCTTTGCGACAAGTCATTATTGATTTTAATGAAAATTTAACTGAACAGTTTGGTGAAAACTTTAAAGCTCTTGATGCCTCTGTAAAAAAACTTGTTGAGTGGCAGGGAAATTATAAAACGCAAATTGAGCAGATGTCAGAACAATATCAACAAAGTGTCGAGTCCCTGGTTGAAACAAAAACTGCGGTTGCAGGGATTTGGGAAGAATGTAAAGAAATTCCTCTGGCTATGTCTGAACTGCGTGAAGTGCTTCAGGTGAACCAACATCAAATCAGCGAACTCTCCCGCCATTTAGAAACCTTTGTCGCCATCCGCGATAAAGCTACAACCGTATTACCTGAAATACAGAACAAAATGGCTGAAGTGGGTGAACTGCTGAAATCCGGAGCTGCAAATGTTAGTGCATCTCTTGAGCAAACCAGCCAGCAAATACTTCTAAATGCAGATTCAATGCGCGTTGCCCTGGATGAAGGTACCGAAGGATTCAGACAATCGGTTACCCAAACACAGCAAGCATTTGCCTCGATGGCACATGATGTCAGCAATTCCTCCGAAACCCTAACCAGCACGTTAGGTGAAACAATTACTGAAATGAAACAAAGTGGTGCAGAATTCCTGAAATCACTAGAGTCGCACTCGAAAGAATTGCATAGAAATATGGAACAAAATACGACGAATGTGATTGATATGTTCAGTAAGACTGGTGAAAAGATTAACCATCAACTATCCAGTAATGCCGATAATATGTTTGATTCAATCCAGACATCATTTGATAAGGCAAGTGCAGGGCTGACTTCTCAAGTCAGAGAATCAATTGAAAAATTTGCTCTATCCATCAACGAGCAGTTACATGCTTTTGAGCAAGCAACTGAACGTGAAATGAACCGTGAAATGCAATCATTAGGTAATGCTCTGCTTTCAATCAGCAAAGGTTTTGTCGGTAACTATGAAAAACTTATTAAAGATTACCAAATAGTTATGGGGCAGTTACAAGCATTAATTTCTGCTAATAAACATCGCGGGTAATCGATCATGGATAAGATTATAGGGAAACAATTACCTAAAAAAGATCAAGATAATGAACATTGGGTATCCATGTCAGACCTAATGGCAGGGCTGATGATGGTTTTTATGTTCATATCTATTGCTTATATGCACTACGTACGTATTGAAAAAGAAAAAATTAAAGAAGTTGCCGTAGCCTACGAGAATGCTCAGTTACAGCTTTATAATGCTCTGGATATTGAGTTTGCAAAGGATTTACAAGACTGGGATGCAGAGATCGATAAACAGACTCTGGAGGTTCGATTTAAATCACCGGATGTTTTATTTGGCTTAGGAAGCACAGAGCTAAAACCAAAGTTTAAACTCATTCTTGACGACTTTTTTCCTCGCTACCTAAAAGTTCTAGATAATTATCAGGAACATATTACTGAAGTCCGCATTGAAGGTCACACAAGTACTGACTGGACAGGAACAACGAATCCTGATATTGCTTATTTTAATAATATGGCACTATCACAAGGTCGTACACGTGCAGTATTACAATACGTTTATGACATAAAAAATATCGCGACACACCAACAATGGGTTAAAAGTAAATTTGCCGCAGTAGGTTATTCATCTGCACATCCCATTCTTGATAAAACCGGCAAGGAGGATCCTAATCGCTCTCGTCGTGTCACCTTCAAAGTTGTAACAAATGCCGAATTGCAGATTAGAAAGATTATTCAGGAGTAAGAGATGAAATTATCTATCGACATTTCAGAACTTATTCAATTAGGGAAGAAAATGTTACCAGAAGGAGTCGATTTTTTTCTGGATGAATCCCCTATTGACTTTGATCCTATAGATATTGAGTTATCAACGGGTAAAGAAGTTAGTATCGAAGATCTTGACCCTGGTAGCGGGCTTATCTCTTATCATGGCCGCCAGGTTCTTTTATATATTCGGGACCATTCAGGGCGTTATGATGCGGCTATCGTAGATGGCGAAAAAGGAAAACGTTTTCATATTGCCTGGTGCAGAACTCTTGATGAAATGCGCTATAAAAATCGATTTGAAAGGTATCATGCAACTAACCGCATAGATGGTTTATTCGAAATTGATGATGGTTCAGGTCGGAGCCAGGATGTTGATTTACGGGTATGTATGAATTGCCTCGAACGGCTTAATTATAAAGGAAGTATTGATAAACAAAGAAAAAGAGAGATTTTTAAATCATTCTCATTAAATGAGTTTTTTTCAGATTATAGTACCTGTTTTCGTCATATGCCTAAGGGTATCTATGACAAAACAAATAGTGGGTATGTCGAAAACTGGAAGGAAATATCTAAAGAAATACGAGAAAAGGCAAATTATGTTTGTAATGATTGTGGCGTGAATTTATCAACCGCCAAAAACTTGTGCCATGTCCATCATAAAAATGGCATCAAATATGATAATCACCATGAAAACCTTCTTGTTCTGTGCAAGGATTGCCATCGAAAACAGCCCCTCCACGAAGGTATATTCGTTACCCAAGCAGAGATGGCTATCATTCAACGTTTACGTTCCCAACAAGGGTTATTAAAAGCAGAATCCTGGAATGAAATATATGACCTGACTGATCCATCAGTGCATGGTGATATTAATATGATGCAACATAAAGGCTTTCAACCTCCTGTTCCTGGGTTAGATCTTCAAAACTCAGAACATGAAATTATTGCAACCGTAGAAGCTGCATGGCCAGGCCTTAAAATTGCAGTTAACCTTACTCCCGCCGAAGTCGAAGGATGGAGAATATATACCGTGGGTGAGCTGGTTAAAGAAATACAAACAGGAGCCTTTACGCCAGCAAAATTGTAAATTCTAAAACTCCGTGAAAGTTAAGACGTTCGCGGAGGATAAATAAAACTTCCCTGATTTGTGACTCAAATTACAAAAGTAGTTAATGGCATAACTTGTCTTGTTTTTATGGTATAACAGGTATAAAGGTATATGTTATTGTTCGCCTCATACTTAAAACTTCCCTCATATGGGTGAAGGTTAAAGCTTGGTAGACAGGAGACAGTCACAATGAATAAAACAATAACGGCGCTTGCTATCATGATGGCTTCATTTGCCGCAAACGCGTCTGTATTACCGGAAACTCCTGTGCCATTTAAAAGTGGTACCGGAGCAATTGATAACGACACTGTCTACATTGGTTTAGGTAGCGCAGGTACGGCATGGTACAAGCTGGATACACAGGCCAAAGATAAAAAATGGAAAGCGTTAGCTGCATTCCCTGGTGGACCAAGAGATCAAGCAACCTCTGCATTTATTGATGGCAATCTGTATGTGTTTGGCGGCATTGGCAAAAACAGCGAGGGCTTGACTCAGGTATTTAATGATGTACACAAATACAACCCCAAAACCAATAGTTGGGTTAAATTGATGTCGCACGCGCCGGTGGGCATGGCGGGCCATGTGACTTTTGTACACAACGGCAAGGCTTATGTTACTGGCGGTGTTAACCAGAATATCTTCAATGGCTATTTTGAAGATCTCAACGAGGCTGGAAAAGATCAAACCGCTGTAGATAAAATCAACGCTCACTATTTTGACAAAAAAGCAGAAGATTATTTCTTCAATAAGTTTCTGTTGTCTTTTGATCCCTCAACACAGCAATGGAGTTACGCTGGCGAATCTCCCTGGTACGGAACGGCTGGTGCGGCGGTTGTTAATAAAGGTGATAAAACCTGGCTTATTAATGGCGAAGCCAAACCAGGATTGCGAACGGATGCCGTATTTGAACTTGATTTCACCGGTAATAATTTAAAATGGAATAAGCTTGCTCCCGTCTCATCACCAGATGGCGTCGCTGGCGGTTTTGCGGGGGTAAGCAATGATTCTCTTATATTTGCCGGAGGGGCCGGATTCAAAGGTTCACGAGAAAATTACCAGAACGGTAAGAACTATGCGCATGAAGGCCTGAAAAAATCATATAGCGCTGATATTCATCTTTGGCATAACGGGAAATGGGATAAATCGGGTGAATTATCGCAAGGTCGGGCCTACGGAGTATCATTGCCCTGGAATAATAGTTTATTAATTATTGGCGGTGAAACTGCAGGCGGCAAAGCGGTGACGGATTCAGTTTTGATCACTGTGAAGGATAATAAAGTCACAGTACAAAACTAACGCTTCAGGGCCCCGGTAAAGGGGCCCTGCTATCAATTTACCATTTCAATTACGCGAAAATTATATGGACGCAATAATATCGCCCGATTATTACTATGTTCTTACCGTTGCTGGTCAGTCTAATGCCATGGCGTATGGCGAAGGACTGCCATTACCGGACAGGGAAGATGCGCCTCATCCCAGAATCAAACAATTAGCGAGATTTGCGCATACGCATCCCGGAGGCCCGCCATGTCACTTTAACGACATGATTCCACTGACTCACTGCCCACACGATGTTCAGGATATGCAGGGTTATCACCATCCTCTGGCAACGAATCATCAAACACAGTACGGCACCGTTGGCCAGGCACTGCATATAGCACGGAAATTACTGCCCTTTATTCCTGATAATGCAGGGGTTCTCATCGTTCCGTGTTGCCGTGGCGGATCGGCTTTTACCGCGGGCAGCGAAGGGACATATTCAGAACGGCACGGAGCCAGCCATGATGCTTGTCGTTGGGGAACGGATACTCCGCTATACCAGGATTTAGTCAGCAGAACGCGAGCCGCACTGGCAAAAAATCCGCATAACAAATTCCTCGGCGTATGCTGGATGCAAGGCGAATTTGACTTAATGACCAGTGACTACGCGTCACACCCTCAACACTTTAATCATATGGTTGAAGCCTTTCGTAGGGATCTAAAACAATACCATTCTCAGCTTAATAATATTACTGACGCACCGTGGTTTTGCGGCGATACCACCTGGTACTGGAAAGAAAATTTCCCTCATGCGTATGAAGTTATTTATGGCAATTATCAAAATAATGTTTTAGCCAATATTATTTTCGTCGACTTCCAGCAACAAGGTGAAAGAGGACTGACGAACGCGCCTGATGAAGACCCGGACGATTTAAGCACGGGATATTACGGTTCAGCGTACCGGTCACCGGAGAACTGGACGACGGCACTGCGAAGCAGTCATTTCAGCACGGCAGCCCGTCGGGGGATTATTTCTGACAAGTTTGTAGAAGCAATTTTGCAGTTTTGGCGCGAAAGGTGAGCGTTCATTAATTTGATTTATTCGCATCCATCAGCGCTTTTAACTGCTCCGGCGTAAACGGTGGTTTGCGTCGGTGCAACATCGCATGGCAATTAGGGTACACAGGCAGCAAATCATTAACTGGATCCAGCTGGTAATCCTCTTTAATGGCTGACAGCGGCACCAGGTGATGCACATGGATAAAGCCTTCAGCGATATCACCATAGATCTTCACCAGATCAACACCGCATACGTTGCACTGGCATCCATGATGTTCGACCGCTTTATCTCGGGCCTTTTTATCGCGTTCATAGCGGTTTACTGTCACCTTTATCGCCGCACCTTCAAGGTATGTCTCCTGCGACGGCAACTCATCCGGGAACAGAACGTCGGCTATGGGAGCCGCAGCGGCTTTATCCAGATGAATATGAAATCCCTGCTCTATGAGTAGCTTGACACATTTAGATTTTATTCCGCCGGTGAAATCCGCAGGGGTAAATTGCGTCCCCGTCATCAATGTCGCTGCGATGCCAGCAATCGCCTTCGAGGGGTAACGTCGGCCATGATATTCAATCTCATACAACCGCGCAGGCTGGAACTGATGAGTTTCTCCCGCATCCCATAAATGGATAGCTTCGATGATATACCGCCGCGGAAGATGATCAGGGAGTTTATTCATGGAGAATGTCCTTATACGTTCTCAGAACAGGCAGCAAAAAAACAAATGAGATCAAGGTAATATATCTTCACTTGCAGGCTTGAACAGCAGAAAATTTGCGAGCATGATCGCAATTATTTCACTGCCAGGGATATCAATAGCTTCCAGTAAATCGCTACAGCAGGCAATTGCCAATATAAAAATCTGGCACAAGGGTGAACAGCGCGCGCCGCATAAGCCATTGTTATTGCTATACGTATTAGCGGGATACCTGAATGGACATCCGCGCCTTTTCGATTATTGTAGTGGAACAGTCTACGAGGATGCAGTTCGAAGTGAGTAAGTAAAGGTTGCTGGAAACGATCAATGCCGCCATACAATGATTTTTTAGGATCAACAATGAGTAATAAAAACTACGAAAGTCACCGCAAAGCGATTGTTAGTAAAGGTATACCACCCGCTCTATTAAATAGGCTCACCAATTCGGATGTTCAGGTGATCAATACCTTCTTAACACGAGTGAGCAAACTGGAACTATCTCAACAAGAGAAAGACTGGATCATAAAAATCATCTCTATGGTTTAGACAATTTCAGCCTTGTAGCCTTTCAAGGGTTTTGTGTGGGTACAAACATTATCGAATCGGGGTATAGCCGCAGCTGTAGCTGTATCCACATCAGTAAGTTGATGTAGGTTGACTTAGGTTGAGCGAAAAATAGCGAAAAGCCTTGTGTGGCGCGGATTTCAGTCATAAAAAAACGTCCGTTGATGTCTATTGATGTTCCGATGGTGCGAAGGTGCGAAGGTGCGAAGGTGCGAAGGCCGGACTCGCACATTCATTTAAATTGTTGTAAAAAATGGATTTTATTCATAATTAATTCAATTATGCCCCCTTTTGTGCCCCCTCCAATCGCTGTTCATATTTTGATTTTTGTTGATTATTTATCCAAAAATTATCGAAGAAATAGTCAATCCAGTTAGGTTCCGTTAAACGGATCCAAACCGGGACTTGACTCAACAAAAAATACTTTATTTTCGCAAAACCATGCACACTATTCACTCTGCAACTTTTAATTTATATATCAATTGGTTATGTATTAACAGTTAGGTGAAGAGTGAACTGCTATCTCTACATTCGTACGTTTCCAATAAGAAACCCGGCATCAGCCGGGTTAGTTGTAATTATTTGATTGTTGGCTCATCACACTTGGGAAGCCAGTCTGCATTACTTTCCTCTTTTAAAGTGAGGTTAGTCTGCATTCCCTGATTAGTTCGCCGCTTCTCATAATTTAGCCCGTATTCCTTCAGCATAACTGGTAGCCCTTTGCCAAACATTGTCAGGCTAAGGGTATTTTTAAAGCCATTAGCCTCCATGTATACGAGATAGGCATGGTAAAGGTACGTACGTGGCTGGCGCGGGACAATATTGGCGTTCCCCATAAACATGCCGTTGGTGTCAGGTAATGCCTCAAGGTAACCACAAAAATCAAATGCTGGATCAGCATCACGCTTGATGGTGAGAGCCTCATCAGAATTCTGCTGCGACTGAAGCAATGTTCTGGCGCTCATCGGATCGCTGAAACGCTGCATGAGCTGACGAACAATCACAGCCAGTTCTCGTGCAATTTTATCTTTCAACTGCGGATCGCGTTCTTCCGGTGCTATCTGCTCAGGAAAATGCAGAATAACTCTCCTGCGGGACACACCACCACTGCGATCAGTGAAGCGCATAGGATTATTATTTACGGCCAGGATAACCGCCGGAATATGTGTTGAATAAGCATTCTGATATTTGGGGTCCACAGATACTGCATCGCCACCAGTTATAGCCTTAAGCCCGGCGCCGTCGCCGCTCCACTTCTCCTGATCAGGCAGGCGAATAAGAGAAAAACCTATCAGAGCCGCACGTTCTCGCGGGGACTCCAGCGTTTCAATGGTCGCAGAGGTGGCGTTATCCTCTCCAGCAAGCATGGTCGCAATTTCAGCCAGAATACTTTTGCCACTTCCACCAGGGCCAGTCACTTCCAGAAAGAGCTGCCAGTCATAGCGGTTCGCTAGCACCATAAATAACGCTGCAAGAATAATGTCACGTTTTGCTGGCTTGTGTCCGGCGGCCCGGTCCAGCCAACGCCAGAATGCCGGGGCATGAGTTTCAAGCGTTTCCCCCTTTACCGGTGGCGTGAAATCGACTTCACACAGGGTACGCAGCCAGTTCTCTTTACAGTGCGGACTAAAAAGCCCTGTTCGCGTATCGAGAACGCCATTACGAAAACCAATCAGATGACGTGACGGATTTTGCTGCTGCGGAACAATTAACTTTAATGTTTCCACCAGTGAGGCAATTTTTCCTGAGGAAAACGGTGCCCCGAGGCGCTGGAAAAGGGCTGCGACATCTCGGGCAAAATCTGACTGAGAAATAACTTTCCACGCTCCAGACTCGTAGCGGGATAAAAGCTGCCCGTTCGGATCAACCGCCAGTGCATCCCTGTAATGCTCCCGAACCCTCTGAGCTTTTTCGCTGACACTCATCGCTGTGAATTCTGCTTCACTCATTGTGTCGAAAGGACTGGCGTTATGTGGCTTCAAAGCCTCAAGAATTGCCTTCCGGGTGGATTCCTCTCCGTATTGGGTAAGCGCATCATTCCAGTCACCAAAAACCGGTGGCAGCACAATGTCACACTGACTCGCTTTTGCAGCAGTTTCAGCCCTGTTCTGGCCTGAACCATTCAGATCGCGGTCCGCTGCAATAATTAACTGATATCCAGGATACTTATTATGGGCAACGCTGCTCAGAGAAAGAAAGTTGACCGACGAAAATGCCACCATGACGGCTTCTCCTGTCAAATAATGAATGGTAAGCGCCGTGGCGTAACCTTCCGCAATCCAAATCCTTCTTACAGAACTCCCGCCCCCTTCTATCAGATGATAGGCCTCCTTAACCTGACCTCCTTTAAGAAAACACTTGCTACCATTGCCACTGATAAGCTGAATATTCACCAGCTCCCCGTCAGCGTTATAGAGTGGGACGATCAAATCACCGGGGCGGAACATCACCCCACCGGCCTTATGAGCTGAAGTCAGCTCATGGCAAATATGCTCCGGGAAACCTTTATGTGTAAGATAAGTGTTTCCGGCAGATTCACGCGAGGCTTGCAGCAGTCGCGCGGCAAGTGCTGCCGCTGCATCTTTCCCGCTATCGGTATCGGCGGTTAACGTCCTGACCTCGGAATTAACTATAGACAGATCATGTGTCAGTCCATGTATCCTGTCAGCTGCTTCACTGATATCCACATTCAGTGCCCTGGTGACAAGCGCTAAACCATCCCCGGCTCCGCACTGATTGCAGAACCATGTTCCGCGTCCTTCCTGATCGTCGAAGCGAAAACGATCTTTACCGCCACAGACCGGGCAAGGCTGATGGCGATTTTTCAATATATTCACGCCCAGCGCTGGCAGAATCTGAGCCCAGTGACCGCGGGCAGCCTTCACGGCCTGACTGACTTTCATTCCTGACATGACGCAGTTCTCCCTCAGTGTAAAACCGGCTTTTTGATGTGACGGACGCATAACTCATCCATTACGGCTGTTCCGAGCTGGGAGAGTGCGGGACAGGACATTAGAGGGCCGTATTCCATCAGGTCTGAAAGCAGGGCGCAGGCGATTTCCATGCCTTTTGTTTGCCCGTGCTGTCGCAGATAAAATCCTTCAAGCTCACGGGCAATAGCGGTTTCAATTTCATCCAGAGTGAGCTGCAGATGGCGGTTTTGCTGATAGCAGGCACTCAACCAGGCGCAGGCTACCGCGCGGCGATACAACGCTACCCGAAGTGAAAGGGAAAGAGTGCGTGATTTCATTGCACCACCTCCATGTTCATGAGGTCATCCTGGCAACGCTGTACCACGCCATCAAGCTGCTCTGTCATCAGATAAATCAGGGAAACCAGTTGTTCACATTGAGCACTGGCAGGTTTTTCGTAGCAATCCTGAAGAACAGCCATTCCAGTGACAAACTCTCCCACGTTACGAAGATGCTTCAGGCGGAGAATATCGTCATAAGAGATTGCGGCGTGATTCATTAGATCACCTCCCGGACAGGCAGGCGAGCAGCAAGACAAAGCACATACTCATGGACCAGTGAAAGACGTGCATGATGCTCATTGCTGGCGATGATACGCAGCATACTGATACGTGGTTTACGTTCTGCACGACGAACGGCGGCAAAAACAAATATAAATTGAGGATGTGACGGGGCGAGGATCGTAGCCATAAGGGCAACCTCCAATAAGTAGCGGTAAATGCCACCACCGGAGTTCCTACGCTCATGGGTGGTGACCCGAACGGGGGTAGGAATACCGGCCTTATTGGAAACCGGCCAGCCCGAAGGCTGCCCCGCCCGGACCACCATTATCTGAAAGGGGCTAAGGTATAAGCACCGCAGCCCGAAAAATGGGTGTGCCTGAGCAACGACGTAAAAAAAGACGCACGGCGCGTCTGGTGTCGCCAATAAGTAACTCGGGTTCCTACGCCCGGCAGCCGATTTTGCGGCAGCGGGAAAACTATACCTGGAAAAGATATCAGGACGCAAGCCAGAAAAAAGGAGATGAGACTGCAAAGCAAGTTTCACGCATGGCCTCCTTGCTCGCGGGCAGCAATTCGCGCCGCCATCCATGCACTGACCTCCGACTGTACCCAGGCCACATTTTTTCCACCCAGGGATATCTGCTGCGGGAAGGCATCGCGGCTGATAAGGTCGTAGATGGTTGAACGGGATAGCCCGCAAAGGTGCATCACTTCAGGTAATCGTATGAAGCGCTCCTGCTGAGCCGGAACCGGGAGCACCGGAGCAGCTGGTGCCGGGGTGGAAACGGAAATACTATTCATCTGGCTACCTCTCTAATATGTTTACAACAGTCCGGGCAATTCCATGCGGATTCAGGTAGTTCCTTATTATGTTTATATAAGCGGCTCGCGCATGCTTTATTTATTTTGTGTGAAATGTTGATTTCTCAAAAAATAAAACAGCTAAAAACCGTATGAAACGAACAAAAACAAACAATTCCTTTATGGAATATAATAAGGAGCATCAATAATAAAAAAGTCTATTACACTAGGCAGGATCACAGCTCAAATCTGAACCAGCCCATATCATTCAGGGCTTTACATCATAAGCACTAAGACAATACCTGATTAATAAAAGAGCCAAAAACGGCCAAAAATAAACAGCTCACCATGTGTATCAATAAATCCGATGATTAAAGAAATTAAATTACCATCTTACTTCCGCATGTATCCGGATGTGTTTAATGAACATCAGACAAATTCATTTTTATGAATATTTCCCTGAAATGCAACTGAGTGCAGGGAGGTTGAATGTTCAATTATTAAACAGACATAAGACATCTTTTATTCTTTACATAGAATATGTATTGAATACTGGTGAATATTGGTGATGAGAAAAGCTCCAGTAATAAACTGAAATAAATATCGCGATTTATATGAAAAATAAATATATGTTTAATTTTATCTCTGTGAACAGTCATGAACAGTAGATGATCACTTTAATTAAAACACTACACCACTTAACCACATGTATTTACTATATTTTTATTGAAGTGAACAGTAGTGAATAGTATGTATTAAAGGAAGGGTGTAGATCAGACATGACACCTTTCTCTGGCTAGCCAGAACAAGGTCATTGTTCAGTCACTGACACAATCCTCCTCGGTAGTGCGCTTGTATGGACCCCGGCACAATTGACACAACAACAAAACACTACCGGAGCAGCCATGACAACTGTTAACCAGATCTCTGATGCAAACATTACCCCCACCCTCCCGCCGAAAATTCGCGAAGCGGTGGAAAAAGTTAAGGCAGCAAAAGCTGTCTGGCAGGAAGAACGGCGAAAACAAACCGAAGCCGCTGCAATGACTGAAACTATCCGTAAACGTCAGGAAGATACAAAAACGGAGACGCAGGCGCTTAATGATGAATGGCGAAACCTGTTTCGTGAGAATCAGGGGAATATGACGCCACGAATGAAAAAACTGCGGGCAGAAATCGCCCTAGGACGCGAAACACTAGATGAGTTCGAAGATTTGCTGGCTGCTCAGGCTGCAGAAAATGAATTCCTGCCATGGAAAACTGCGGATGCTGCAAACCGCTACATCAGCGAACATAATCACCTGATTGAAACTCATGCAGTGTGGCTCTGGAATGAGTTTATGAAGGAACACGGCCAGAAACTTATTCAGATCCTTGGATTGCTGAAAATGACTCTGGGCCGAAGCGCATCTTCTGTTATCGGTGTAGTTCATACCGTAAACGACCCCGAAAGTGTGCTGAAGCAATTTATCAGCGAGCAACTCACCACTCCGGCACTGTTCTGTAACGTATCTTCAACGGATGATATTGCCCTGCCGGGGATCAGCATTTATGCGGACGATAAAGCCATACAGGATGCCAGACAATCACCCAGCCCTGCAGCACGTTCCCGGATGCTTAAACAGCGTGACATGGCTAAAGGGGGCGAGAAGGAATGAATACCGGAACCATTACTCAGGAAGCTCTCAACGATTACCGCGCGGCAATAAAAAGCTGGCTGACACTACGTAATGTGCAAAGTACCAGCCAGCTTCGTCTGGCTGCTTTGCTGGATACTGAAGAAAAACCCGCAGCATATGCCAGCCAGCTTGAGGATCTTCGTGAGCGTCTTGCACTCCTCGAATGGCAGATTAACTGTGCCGCCCGGGATGGTCTTTATGCTCACCAGATTGTGCTGGAAAGCTGTGTTACAAGCGCAACGGAAAACTTCATGAGCGAGCATGGTGATGCACTCACTGACGCTCTGGCTCCTTTTCTTTGCGCACCATACGGGCTTGAGGCGGCAATGAAAATATTACGAACCGCTGTAGCCCGACAAACGGAAGTCCGTACTCCGGTAATTCCAGCAGCATATAAGAGCATTATCGACGAAACCGGATTAACGGTGGATGCATCAATGCGCGCTGATGCTTCAGCCAGTTTCACCCCGGCACAACATAAAGTTTTCCTGGCCCGCCTTAATCGACTTAATGAAAAAGGAGTGTGCTGATATGGCCCTGAAGTGTCCTGAATGTGGCGCGGTCGCTCACGCCAGAACCAGCGCCTATGAAGCTCCGTCGGTTAAACGCTCATGGTATCAGTGCCAGAATCTGGAATGTTCCTGCACATTTACCGCACTGGAAAGCGTGGATACGATCATTATGAAGCCTCGACGCAATGAACAGGAATCAGACAAAGCAAAAATGCCGGAAAAACAGCAGCAAACTCTCAATCGCTATGGCTCCGCATCAAAGCTGTCAAACCGTCAGCAAATTCCTGTCTGATTAACAAAATACGCCCACGAAGTCCCGGTCCAGTACCGGGATTTTTTACGCCTTTTCCCTGGCTGGCCTGAGAGCGTATGAGTGCATATCTATGGCGCATGAAAACGCATGAGTCTCATGCGCCATTTTTGACGCGAAAGCCCTTGTGTGGTGGCTTCTGAGACGATTTACGGGGTGCATGAAAACCAGTCTGTTAAGCGAAGCGGGCAGGCGGGCGGGGCTGTGCACGTTGGTGATTTTGTAATTATGTAGTTTAATATTGAGTTTCTCCCAAAAGTAGGTTTAATATAGCTTCAGCTACGATGTAGTTTTGATACAGCATTGAATAATCTTCTTTTAATTAATTTAGCCAAGCAGTTATTTTACGGTGCAAATACATTACAAGGTTCTAATCCATGCATTTAAAAAATATGACTATCGGTGGTTTTAAAAGTTTTTCATATAATGAACCACAAAAAATTTCATTTGAAAAAGATAGAACAGTATTCATAGGTAACAATGGAACCGGAAAGAGTGCAATTCTTGATGCACTAAATAAATTATTCAGTGTTTCAAATTCATTCCGAACCATATATCCTTCTGAATTTCATGTTGAAAACGAAGATGATCAAACCCAAATTAAAAATCTCTTCATAGATGTCACATTTGCTTTCGGCAAAATAAAAGATGATGTAAGTATCCCTTCGTTAATAGAACAAATGACACTCGATGACGGAGAGGATGTAATCTTTAGGGTCCGACTTGAAGCATCATTAAGTTATGAATTTTCAGATGTCGGCGATATAGATGAAAACATCTATATCATTACAGATATCTCAGAAACTCCCAGCGATGATTGCAAAATAAAATTATCACCATTGATTCGAAATTCAATTCAAATCCATTACGTACCTGCGACCAGAGATCCATTAAAACAATTAACTTACTCCTCATCAGCGGTTTTGGGTAAGTTAATGAAAGCGATTAACTGGGATGAAAATGCTAGGGACGAGTATAAAGAGAAAGCATTAGAACTGATTGCCATCGCGAAGAAAAACAAAGAGATAAGTTTAATATCAGAGTCCATTAATAGTGGATGGTCAACACTTTATAAAGAGAGTGTACTTTCAAATGCCCAATTAGACTTCCCTCTAAACTCGATAGATGACTTGATGAAGTTAGTTACTTTATTCTTAAGTCCCAATGAACAAGGTGCAATTATATCGGCTGAATTACTTAGTGATGGTCAAAGATCCCTGATGTATCTTGCAATAATCAATGCATTATTTAACGTGGAAATAAAAATAAAACACGCGGCTAAAGGTGAATATAGTTTTGATAAATCAAAATTAAGACTCCCAATATTTAGCTTAATTTCATTAGAAGAACCAGAAAACCATTTATCACCTCATTATCTCGGTAGGATAATAAAGTTATTTTCCAACTATGCCGAGAAAGATTCATTCCAAATGGTAATGTCTACGCATTCAACCTCTATAATGTCCAGAATAGAACCTGAACAGGTTCGACATTTTTCCTTGAAAAACACTTGTAGTGTTATAAATAAATTAGAACTACCGTTGAAATCCGATGAGAAATTTAAATTTATAAATGAAGCGGTCAAATCATATCCTGAAATATATTTTGCTAGTCTTGTAATTTTAGTGGAGGGTGATAGTGAGCAGGTAATACTACCCAAAATATTTGAATCTTATAACTTTGACGCAGATAGTAAAAATATTGCAATTGCTCCTTTAGGTGGTAGGCATGTAAATCATTTCTGGCGCTTACTTGAGTCTTTAAAAGTACCTTACATAACATTATTAGATCTCGACCTAGGAAGAAATGGTGGAGGATTTGAAAGAATCAAATATGCCATAAAACAATTATCCTCTCATAGGAATGTAACTTATTTACATTCTGAGATGCTTGACCGATTACCTAATTGGGACTCGGAGCAAGATCCATTAACTTTTACAATATGTTACAAAGATGGAAAAGAAGTAAATATTGTCGACGAGTTAAAAAAGCATAATATATTTTTCTCTGCTCCTTTAGATATAGACTATATGATGATTAATTCGTTTCCTGAAATTTATTGTGAAATAGATTCAGAAAACAATGAAAGGGGACCAGAGGTTTTGAAGCAAGAAAAAATAATTGAAAATGACATAATAAAACAAGTCCTTAAAGATGGAAACAAAGGGAATAAAAATTATAAACATGATAATGGTTATTTAACAAAATTTGTTTGGTATAATTATAGATTCCTTGGCAGTAAAAGCAAACCAGCCTCTCACATACGGCTTATTAATAAAATAAAGGGATCACTTGTCGAAAGGATGCCAAGCGTTCTTAAAGAATTAGTAGAAAGAGTGGGAGAGATTAGCCATGGTAGATAATTCTTTACCACAATGGAATCCAGAAGAATTCATTGTTAAAACTAATGAGTTAGAAAGTATTATTTATGAACAAGACTCATTATCAATACTAGCAGGGCCTGGGGCTGGTAAAACTGAGATGCTTGCTCAAAAAACCATTTATCTTTTAGAGCATGATATTTGCCCTTGGCCTAAGAAAATTCTTTTCCTAACATTCAAAAACGAAGCTAGTAAAAATGTCAAAGATAGAGTATTAAAGCGCTCACCTGAGGCAAATGACAGATTTCTATCTAAGACTTATCATTCCTTTGCTAAATCTATCGTCGATAGATTCAGATTATCACTTGATGAAAACATAAGACCTAATGCAGGATATGATGTTATATTCAAGGGTAAGAGCGATAAAAACAAAGTTCATATTAGTGATGTAATTAAATATGCGTTAGCAATAATAAAAAACAATGGAAAAATTCCGATTTTATATCAGGAATGTTTTACTCATATTTTTCTTGATGAATTCCAAGATACCACATTACAGCAGTATGAGCTTATTTCATTATTATTCTTGAATAGCCAAGTAAAAATTATTTGTGTAGGAGATCTAAATCAAAGCATTATGCTTTTTGCTCAAGCTTATCCTGAAATATATCGACTAGTAGAGACAGATTTTAAACCTAAAAGAAAATTACTAATTAGTAATTTTAGAGCCGGCGTTAAAATAAAAGAATTCCTAAGCCACTTTCAACCTTTTGTCGAAAAAGGAGTATTTAATCAGATAACACCACATAAAAATAATAACTGCACAATTCATCATTTTAATGATGATATCAATGAGTCGGAATTCATAACTGACTATGTATTAAATAAAATTGCATCTGGATTTTCACCAGAAGACATATGTATACTCACCCGACAAAAATCAAGCAACTACAGTGCTAAATTATGTGATCGATTAAATAATAAAGGCATCAGTAATATTGTTTATGATACTTTTCAGGATGCGATAGCAGATCCATTAGGAATTATCTTTAGTTTAATCCTCGAATGTGCATTGATAAAATCACCTAAGGCTTGGTCTGAGTTGTTAAATCTATATATAGAACTGAACATAATAGATGAGAACAATGACTCTGATAATAATAAGTTAATAACGTTTATTGATTATTTTTCAACTACTAAAAAAGCTACGGCTTTCAACGACTATAAGAATGTTTTAGATTTTATAACAAATATAATTGATCACATAGGCCTCAATCTAATAAAGAGCAAATGGCCACAACACAAATCAGTTGAACATACAAAATACATTTGGACGGAGTTAGCTAAACAACTTCATAAAATATACTCAAATAATATTGACAGAGAAACAATTGTGATGAATTTCTGTGGGAAGCAATCATTAAAAATAATGAACATACATAAATGCAAAGGGCTTGAGTATAAAGCCGTGATACTAATTGGTTTCGAGGACGAGGCTTTCTGGAATTATTCTGATGATAACTTCGAAGAGCGATGCGTTCTGTATGTGGCGTTTACTAGAGCTAAAGAAGAGATATTAATAACACAATCAGATTATAGAGACTTTATATCTGGTGGCAGAAAAAAAACCAGTCAAGAAATCACTTCAAAATTAAGGGATAATTTAATCGACAAATGCGGGTTTATACTCCACTTACATTAGTCGCAAAGTATCTCATAGAGAAGTATCATATTTTATGATCCTTCTCTAGCAAAGTCATAAGGAGATATAGAACGTGATTTATTGGAATATAGAAAATCTGCCCACCACTGCACCATCAAACGACGCTCATCCAAATGCTCAGAAGTATGAATATAAGCAGCACGCACATTATTACGCTCTGAGTGGCTCAACTGGCGCTCGATCGCATCATCGCTCCATAGCCCTGACTCCCCCAATGCACCACGCGCCATCGTTCTGAACCCATGCCCACATACCTCAGTTTTCGTGTCATATCCCATTGCACGCAATGCACTATTTACCGTGTTTTCACTCATAACCTTAGTTGCGTCATGATCTCCAGGGAACAGCAGCTCTTTATCGCCACTAATCTGCTTAAGCTGCTCTAACAAAACCATCGCCTGCCGACTAAGCGGAACGATATGCTCCTCTTTCATTTTCATGCCACGATACGAGTAACGCACACCTTTTATTTCCTCTCGCTTTGCAGGTATACGCCAGAGAGATTTATCAAAGTCGAACTCATCCCATCTCGCAAAACGTAGCTCACTGGAACGCACAAAAGTTAGCAAAGAAAGCTCGACCGCGATCCGTGTCATTACACGGCCACGATATGCAGCAAGACGTGCAAGAAACTCAGGGAACCGGCTAGAAGGTAAAGCAGGGTAATGTCGCGCTTTGGTTGTCGATAGTGCACCGGCCATATCGCTGGCTGGATTTGAGTCGATGTAATCGTTCTGTACGGCATAACGCATAATGGCCGTGACGCGCTGTTGCAGGCGCTGAGCGACATCGTGTTTGCCACTGGCATCAACTTTTTTAATCGGGGCTAACAGGTGGCTAGTTTTAAGCTGCCGAATGTCGGACGAACCGATATGAGGGAAGATATAAAGCTCAAGATAGCGAAGAACGCGCGATCGATGGTCTTCACTCCAGCGCTTGTTACTGGCATGCCATTCTCGGGCGATAGTTTCAAAAGTATATGCCCCCGAATTCGCGGCCTGAGCTTCTTTCTGTTCGGCTTTTGGGTCTATGCCCTGCACTAAAAGCTTTTTAGCTTCATCGCGTTTTGCTCTTGCCTGAGCAAGCGTCACAGTAGGCCAAACACCAAAAGCGAGGCGATCCTCTTTTTTGTCAGAGGGACGTCTGTATTTCATGCGCCAGTATTTGGAACCTTTGGCCGAAACCTCAAGATACAAACCGCCACCATCGGCCATTTTGTAGGTTTTGTCTTTTGGCTTTGCGGTCTCGACCTGTCTGGCGTTGAGCTTCATTTGGGGGCACATTTCTAATCGAAGTTAAGATGCCCCCAATTATGCCCCCAATGACATCCGGATTTCAACGGACAACCTCGGACGACGCAGGACGTAAAAATCGCTGCAAGCATTGATTTTAAAGGGATAGTTAGACTTTCTCGGATGGTCTTGGAAGTACTAATGGTGCCGAAGGCCGGACTCGAACCGGCACGTATTTCTACGGTTGATTTTGAATCAACTGCGTCTACCGATTTCGCCACTTCGGCACTGAAGAGGTATGCGGAAAACGTTGTGGATTATACCTGTCGCACGTCACCATGCAAGCGCCAGCTTGCTCGCACCTCGCTAAGTGCTGAAATTTTCAGCATTGCATACCGCGATGTGTAACCTTTGTCACACTCCAGGCACCCCGCCCTGCCATGCTCTACACTTCCCAGACAACACCAGAGAAGGACCAAAAAATGTCGATGATAAAAAGCTATGCCGCAAAAGAAGCGGGCGGCGAACTGGAAGTTTATGAGTACGATCCCGGTGAGCTGAAGCCACAAGATGTTGAAGTACAGGTGGATTACTGCGGGATTTGTCATTCCGATCTGTCGATGATCGACAATGAATGGGGATTTTCACAATATCCGCTGGTTGCCGGGCATGAGGTGATTGGGCGCGTGGTGGCACTCGGGAGCGCCGCGCAGGATAAAGGTTTGCAGGTCGGTCAGCGTGTCGGGATTGGCTGGACGGCGCGTAGCTGTGGTCACTGCGACGCCTGTATTAGCGGTAATCAGATCAACTGCGAGCAAGGTGCGGTGCCGACGATTATGAATCGCGGTGGCTTTGCCGAGAAGTTGCGTGCGGACTGGCAATGGGTGATTCCACTGCCAGAAAATATTGATATCGAGTCCGCCGGGCCGCTGTTGTGCGGCGGTATCACGGTCTTTAAACCACTGTTGATGCACCATATCACTGCTACCAGCCGCGTTGGGGTAATTGGTATTGGCGGGCTGGGGCATATCGCTATAAAACTTCTGCACGCAATGGGATGCGAGGTGACGGCCTTTAGTTCTAATCCGGCGAAAGAGCAGGAAGTACTGGCGATGGGTGCCGATAAAGTGGTGAATAGCCGCGATCCGCAGGCACTGAAAGCACTGGCGGGGCAGTTTGATCTCATTATCAACACCGTCAACGTCAGCCTCGACTGGCAGCCTTATTTTGAGGCGCTGACCTATGGCGGTAATTTCCATACGGTCGGTGCGGTTCTCACGCCGCTGTCTGTTCCGGCCTTTACGTTAATTGCGGGCGATCGCAGCGTCTCTGGTTCTGCTACCGGCACGCCTTATGAGCTGCGTAAGCTGATGCGTTTTGCCGCCCGCAGCAAGGTTGCGCCGACCACCGAACTGTTCCCGATGTCGAAAATTAACGACGCCATCCAGCATGTACGCGATGGTAAAGCGCGCTACCGCGTGGTCCTGAAAGCCGACTTCTGATCCCTTTGCCGGGTGCCTGTCGCCCGGCACTTAAATCTCTTTGGAAGGCGTCTCGCAATCTGCTGAATTTAGCGGTGAAGAGTGCACAGCCGTTGCCTATACTCCAGGCAGGAAACTGGAGGAAATCTCATGAGCGAACCCCTGTTAATTGCCCGCACGCCGGACACAGAACTGTTTTTACTGCCGGGAATGGCTAACCGTCACGGGCTGATTACTGGCGCAACGGGGACGGGTAAAACCGTTACGCTGCAAAAACTGGCAGAGTCATTGTCGGAAATCGGTGTTCCGGTGTTTATGGCCGATGTGAAAGGCGATCTGACCGGCATCGCGCAGGCAGGAACGGCGTCGGAAAAACTGCTCGCAAGACTGAAAAATATCGGCGTCAACGACTGGCAACCGCATGCCAATCCGGTGGTGGTGTGGGATATCTTTGGCGAGAAAGGCCATCCGGTGCGGGCGACGGTTTCGGATCTGGGGCCGCTGTTGCTGGCACGACTGTTGAATCTCAACGATGTGCAATCTGGCGTGCTGAATATTATCTTCCGCATTGCGGACGATCAGGGATTGTTGCTGCTCGACTTTAAAGATCTGCGGGCGATTACCCAGTACATCGGCGATAACGCCAAATCTTTCCAGAATCAGTACGGTAATATCAGTAGCGCATCGGTTGGTGCCAT
>OGMC01000113.1_pt1 | contig 33050 bp, 29 predicted proteins | sample 1573011 | NCBI WGS metagenome assembly OGMC01 (sample SAMEA2581888, study PRJEB24529) | metagenome | biome: Human gut stool | place: China | collected 2011
GAGCACCTCAAAAACACCATCATACACTAAATCAGTAAGTTGGCAGCATCACCAATGTAACGTTTTCGCTGATCATCAAAAGTTATCCCATGATGATTTGCCATTATTTTGTATTTGGGGTCATAGAAACATACAGGATAATCTTTTATCCCAGAGTAGGTATCCTCATCAAGTGGTTTCATGCGCGTGAAGTTCTGCATATAGTTACCATTGCAATTCGTTTCATGATTTCCAGCTAATACATGAACGTTTTCATTGATACTCATTATGCGTTTTAATAAATCGATGATAAATTTATCGCCACAGATATTACTAAATCGATCGCCAGTCTGGTCGCCCAGAAACGTACATGGCGTGACTGCGTCTTTATTAATAACCAAATAAGGCTGAAGACTTTCTAAAACAATGTCTCTTCTGTTCAGGATACTGATTATTATATTAACATTAGTGTCAAGTTGCTCATTAAAGTTCTCCCTTAGCAATACGTTGAGAACTTCATCTTCTATATTAAGCAACTGGCTAAGGAAATTTTCTCCTTCAGCCATGATTCCCAAATGTCCCGTTGCAAAAAGCGCGTACAAAACTGCACCGACTGAGCCATCGGTATCGCCAAAATAGGTCGGCCTGGTACTTGTGGGATCAACAGGTGAACAATTGGAGAAATAGGTTCTGTCAGCGAACTGGGGTTTTATCATTGTTTCGAATTTAATATCAAATACATTGTATTGCGATATTTTCCAGTTCCAGATGGGTTTGTACGACTCAGTAACTGCAACATCATTAGCATTATCATTTACTGTCATATTATTAAGTAAATAAACAATGCTGCACCAATTAATATCGGTATTATCAAGAGGGCAACCGTAATTTTTACTATTAATTGTCACAATAAACTGATAACAGTTATTCCTACGTAGAATATGAGCGCGCATGCCCGATAGCATACTATATTTTTCTAAATGATTCGTTTGTATGGTAAATGAAATTTTGTCATCTTGAATAGATTGTTGGAAACGTTCTTTTTGCCAATCATCAATTTTTTCTACAACTTCACCGAGCATTGTCCTGGCAATACTTGATATATCATCACCTATACCATTTGCAATATACCCAAACAGTTCTTTAGTGAAGTTGGTAACATGCTCTTGCACCATATCATTTGTTGCGATTGTCGTTGTACTGTCGTTAGTGCCTGCCACAGTTCCAATTTTCATCTTTTACCTCATATTATTCACCGCGAGGAATACATAGTTAACATTTTATCTTATGACATACACCTCATATTCGATGGAAAAATAATTATATTTTGCACAAATCATTCAGCCTTAAAGCATAATATGAAATTTCTTATCTCATAGCAGAGAAAGTCCCTAAAGATTGTAGAGGCGTCATCAGTACATACCTCTACAATCGATTAATAAAACCTATGAAATACTGGCAGGATTAAAAAGACATACCACCGTATTCATGGAGTTTTAATGAGATTGAAAACAACTAAGCCCTGAGGAATAAATTATTTTATTATTTTTATCACGTGCTTCCTTCAGGGAATTTAGCCCCATAATACCATTATCAAATTGTTGATTCTGATCTACCCCGACCCCATGATGCCCATATTTTTGTCTAATGTATTTGCTGGGGTCTTCACCTTTGAGTGTCTCCCCACATATGAAGATACGTTTACGTGCTGGTCTGAAATCAGTAGTGTTATTAAAATAATCAGCATATACAGGTGTGGGTTTCATAATATTGCTTCGGATTAGATGTAATAGAGGATCATTCATATGTTCTTTATGTTTTTTATTAAATATATTTGCTAATTCCTCAGGATCAGTAGGATTTTTCATCTGTTTAAATGGAACCTGCAAAGCACCGAGGCAATAACATGCATTTTCTTCATCTCTTATTATTCCGTGATGACTGGTTAAAACTTTCCTTTCTGAGTCATAATGACAAACATCGAGCGTTTTAATTAAGTTATACGTATCACCGGCAGAGAGTTTATGATTTGCTAGTCGTGCAGTATAGTTACCATTAAAATTGATTTCATGATTTCCAGCCAGAACGACGACATTTTTATTAATACGGCTATCTTTATTACTCTCCATTTTTCGCATAGAATTTAGCAAAGTAAGGATATATTTATCACCAAAAATAGTACTAAATCTATCGCCTGTATGATCCCCAAGGAAGATACAAGGGGTTATCGCATCGTCCTTTAAAAAAACATGTTGATGCAACTCATTCAATATCATGTCTCTCGTATTTAATAAATTGTAGAGCAATTTATTATTTTTATGTATGTATGCAGATGAAGCCATGTCTTCGTGTTTTAATAATTCACATAATAAACTCCAACCCTTTTCCCTGATGCCTATATGCCCTGAAACGAGCAATGCATAAAGTACAGCGCCTACTCTTCCATCTGTATCGCCAAAATAAGCCGTGTTGGCATTTTGTGGGTTAATCACACCACATTGTTTATAAAAGTCTACTTTAGAAAACACAGATTTAACATAGCTAGCAAACTTATCCTTAGGAAACGTCTCTTTAGAGACATCCCAACGCCAGTCAGCTTTAAAATTACCGCTAAGAAGAGTAAAGAAATTTTCAGGTATGATAGAAAGCCCATTAACTTTATAAATTATGTCTGATTTATAAATTATGTCTGATTTATCTCCGGAGAAATTAATAAAATAATAACCATCCTTACACTCAATCGTAACGGTAATGGGAGACGATAATTTTATCACATAGTTATTGTCTGGTATAATTGTAAAGATAAACGTGTTAGTAGTATTCTTGGCGAAACTATTATATTCTTGAATATCTATAGATGGCTCACTATTGTAAAACCATATTTTCTCCATCTGAAGACTATGTTCATTTACCCTCCAGTGACCATGTTGCAGGAAATAGATGATATTCAGGCCTAAATCGTTATCTATTTGCGAAAAGTCATTCAGCATATTAACTTCAACTGTGTTTGATCGATATTTTTTATCAACCTTGCCATGGTGTTGATGACTGTTAACTTTATCTGAATGCTTATCTTGATGGTTTGAAGAGAAGTGCTTAAATATATTGTGAAATACTTTCATAAATAACCTGTAATATTTTTACTTGTTAGTAACAAAATAAACAATACATGTCTGAAAGACATATTTACGATGATACAAAGCAATAATACTTATATGTTCGATGATTTTAAGCACCGAGACTATCCGGTCTTTTACTAAATAATGGAAAACAATCCATCCCTGGAAGATAATTGTAAAAAAAAACAACAGAATAAGAATTAATCTTAGGATAAATATTTATTTATCATGGCCTTTTAACCGGTAAAAAATGGCACTCGGCACAGTAAACCCCGCTATAGTTATGCTATGCATTTGTCTTTAATGATATCTCGTCGTTATATTAACAGGCTGAAATTATCATTAATGCACATTTCATTATTAGCAGGGATACCTGAGGAGTTTAAAGTGAACATATATATCGGGTGGCTTTTCAAATTAATCCCTTTGATTATGGGCTTAATTTGTATCGCGTTAGGTGGCTTTGTGCTGGAAAGTTCAGGGCAAAGCGAGTATTTCGTCGCGGGTCATGTGCTGATTTCTCTGGCGGCCATATGCCTGGCATTATTCACTACCGCATTTATTATCATTTCGCAGCTCACGCGCGGCGTTAATACGTTTTACAATACATTGTTCCCCATTATTGGCTATGCGGGGTCAATTATCACCATGATATGGGGTTGGGCACTGTTAGCAGGCAATGATGTGATGGCAGACGAGTTTGTCGCCGGCCATGTTATTTTCGGCGTTGGTATGATTGCCGCCTGTGTATCGACGGTGGCAGCGTCATCCGGTCACTTTCTGCTCATTCCCAAAAATGCAGCGGGGAGCAAGAGCGACGGAACACCGGTACAGGCTTATTCTTCATTAATCGGTAACTGCCTCATTGCCGTTCCCGTTTTACTCACCCTGCTCGGTTTCATTTGGTCTATTACGCTGTTACGTAGTGCTGACATAACTCCGCATTATGTCGCGGGTCACGTATTGCTTGGGTTAACCGCAATCTGTGCCTGTCTAATTGGCCTTGTTGCCACAATTGTCCATCAAACACGTAATACGTTTTCAACTAAAGAACACTGGCTGTGGTGTTATTGGGTTATTTTTCTCGGCTCAATCACGGTACTGCAGGGGATATACGTCTTAGTCAGTTCCGATGCAAGCGCCCGACTGGCTCCCGGCATTATTCTTATTTGCCTCGGAATGATCTGTTACAGCATATTCTCAAAAGTCTGGCTACTGGCACTGGTATGGAGACGTACCTGTTCGTTAGCCAACAGAATACCGATGATTCCCGTCTTCACCTGCCTGTTTTGCCTTTTCCTGGCATCGTTTCTTGCGGAAATGGCGCAGACCGACATGGGATATTTTATTCCTTCGCGAGTTCTGGTCGGTTTGGGAGCGGTATGCTTTACGTTGTTCTCAATCGTTTCAATATTAGAAGCGGGTTCTGCTAAAAAATAATTGCAACGTACCGGATAAAACCAGCGTTGACCATTTGCGTAACGCTGGTTTTTCTTAGGCATCATGAAATAACGCAGCATTAATGCATAGTGGTTAAGTATAAAAAACAGCAAAGTTACTGTTTTTTTCAACCTGTTCATATTTCATAAAGATCTGGCCACTGGGTGAGTTTTCAATCACCTTTCCATCCACCTTATATTAAGCATGGAGGGTTTCAGTTCACGGGCTCATTAGAAAATAATCACAAGATAACCACTATCAAAATTAGCTCATTTTTAATGCGACTCTAATAATTTTCATCTTTAGGAAATAGGTCAGGGCGACTTTGCTGCAATCAAATCCTGCGCACAAGCCCACGCACTCGACCACGCCCACTGGAAGTTATAGCCCCCCAGCCAGCCGGTGACGTCCATCACTTCGCCGATGAAGTACAGCCCAGGCACTTTGCGCGCTTCCATCGTCCGTGAAGAGAGTTCGTTGGTGTCCACGCCGCCGAGCGTCACTTCGGCAGTGCGATAGCCTTCAGTGCCGTTGGGTTGTACGCGCCAGTCGGTCAATGTGCTAATCAGTGCCTGTTGGTCACGCACGTTGAGCTGTTTTAGCGAAACATCCGGGATTTGCCCGAGTTGCTGTAAGCGTTCAACCAACCGCTTCGGTAGATGAACCGCCAGTGTGTTTTTCAGGCTCTGATTCGGATGTGCGTTACGCTGCTCATTCAGGAAGGTTTCGAGGTCCACATCCGGTAGCAGATTGATACTGACAAATTCACCCGGTTGCCAGTAGCTGGAAATCTGCAACACCGCCGGTCCAGATAAGCCGCGGTGGGTGAAGAGTAAGTTCTCACGGAAAACGGTGCCGTTTTCAGCGGTAATCACGGAAGGCACCGCCACGCCCGCCAGCACCTGTAACTCTTCGAGCAACGGTTTATGCAGAGTGAATGGCACCAGACCCGCACGGGTCGGCAGCACGTTGAGGCCAAATTGTTCGGCAATCTTATAACCAAACGGCGACGCGCCCAGCCCCGGCATTGACAGCCCACCAGTCGCGATGACCAGCTTTTCGCAACCGACAGTCATGCCGTTCAGATCAAGCGTGAAGCCTGTTTCATCCTTCGCCACACTCAGCACTTCGCTACGCAATCTGAAGGTCACATTGCCCTTCTCGCACTCATCCACCAGCATGTCGACAATCTGCTGCGCGGAGTCATCGCAGAAGAGTTGCCCTAACGTTTTCTCGTGCCAGGCGATGCCGTGTTTATTGACCAGATCAATGAAATCCCACTGGGTAAAACGTGCGAGTGCAGACTTACAAAAATGCGGATTCTGGCTCAGATAAGCGCCTGGTTCGACATAAAGGTTGGTAAAGTTGCAGCGCCCACCGCCAGACATAAGGATTTTGCGCCCTGGTTTTTTACCATTATCGATCAGCAGAACCCGGCGTCCTGCCTGACCTGCCAGCGCAGAACAGAACATACCCGCCGCACCAGCGCCTATAATAATGGCATCAAACCTTTCCACGTTGCGCTCCTCTTAGAAAAAACGGGCGTGAATTGTAAAGATTCCTCAGTGGTCGCACCAGCATCAATATTACTAAAAGGAAGTATTTGCCTGAATTATATAAGATAATTATTTTTTGAGTGAAATCCATACAGGAGGCAAATCAAAAAAAGTCTATATTTCACTTTGCCCGCGCCGCGAAAGTCACTGATAATGCGCCGCGTTCATGTCCTCAAAATGGCGTAACGTCCTATGCTACATTTGTTTGCTGGCCTGGATTTGCATACCGGGCTGTTATTATTGCTTGCACTGGCTTTTGTGCTGTTCTACGAAGCCATCAATGGTTTCCATGACACAGCCAACGCCGTGGCAACCGTTATCTATACCCGCGCGATGCGTTCTCAGCTCGCCGTGGTTATGGCGGCGGTGTTCAACTTTTTGGGTGTTTTGCTGGGTGGTCTGAGTGTTGCCTATGCCATTGTGCATATGCTGCCGACGGATCTGCTGCTTAATATGGGATCGTCTCATGGCCTTGCCATGGTGTTCTCTATGTTGCTGGCGGCGATTATCTGGAACCTGGGTACCTGGTACTTTGGTTTACCTGCATCCAGCTCTCATACGCTGATTGGCGCGATCATCGGGATTGGTTTAACCAATGCGTTGATGACCGGGACGTCAGTGGTGGATGCACTCAATATCCCGAAAGTATTAAGTATTTTCGGTTCTCTGATCGTTTCCCCTATTGTCGGCCTGGTGTTTGCTGGCGGTCTGATTTTCTTGCTGCGTCGCTACTGGAGCGGCACCAAGAAACGCGCCCGTATCCACCTGACCCCAGCGGAGCGTGAAAAGAAAGACGGCAAGAAAAAGCCGCCATTCTGGACGCGTATCGCGCTGATCCTTTCCGCTATCGGCGTGGCGTTTTCGCACGGCGCGAACGATGGTCAGAAAGGCATTGGTCTGGTTATGTTGGTATTGATTGGCGTCGCGCCAGCAGGCTTCGTGGTGAACATGAATGCCACTGGCTACGAAATCACCCGTACCCGTGATGCCATCAACAACGTCGAAGCTTACTTTGAGCAGCATCCTGCGCTGCTCAAACAGGCTACCGGTGCTGATCAGTTAGTACCGGCTCCGGAAGCTGGCGCAACGCAACCTGCGGAGTTCCACTGCCATCCGTCGAATACCATTAACGCGCTCAACCGCCTGAAAGGTATGTTGACCACCGATGTGGAAAGCTACGACAAGCTGTCGCTTGATCAACGTAGCCAGATGCGCCGCATTATGCTGTGCGTTTCTGACACTATCGACAAAGTGGTGAAGATGCCTGGCGTGAGTGCTGACGATCAGCGCCTGTTGAAGAAACTGAAGTCCGACATGCTTAGCACCATCGAGTATGCACCGGTGTGGATCATCATGGCGGTCGCGCTGGCGTTAGGTATCGGTACGATGATTGGCTGGCGCCGTGTGGCAACGACTATCGGTGAGAAAATCGGTAAGAAAGGCATGACCTACGCTCAGGGGATGTCTGCCCAGATGACGGCGGCAGTGTCTATCGGCCTGGCGAGTTATACCGGGATGCCGGTTTCCACTACTCACGTACTCTCCTCTTCTGTCGCGGGGACGATGGTGGTAGATGGTGGCGGCTTACAGCGTAAAACCGTGACCAGCATTCTGATGGCCTGGGTGTTTACCCTTCCGGCTGCGGTACTGCTTTCCGGCGGGCTGTACTGGCTCTCCTTGCAGTTCCTGTAATCGTACGCACCAAAACGAGCGGGTCAGCTGGCCCGCTTCAGATTGTGACATAGTGCGCTTTGTTCATGCCGGATGCGGCGTGAACGCCTTATCCGGCCTACAAAAACATGCAAATTCAATAGATTGCAGAGATTATGTAGGCCTGATAAGCGTAGCGCATCAGGCAATTTTGCGTTTGTAATCAGTCTCGAGCGGGTCAGTTTACTGGCCCGCTTTTTTTATGCGTTATTATTGCTGAAGTGCTTAATGCCAAATCATCAATGCAATCAGGCTGACCACCACCAGACCACACAATGCGCTGGTCAGAATAAACTGCCGACGCACCCGCTCACAGCGGCGAATAAATTCATCATCGTGATGATCGCGATAACGTTGGGCATAGATATACCAAACGAGACGCACCTGTTTGTTGGGTTGGCCATGTGAGGTAAAAAAGCCCCCTCCATCAACATATTGATAGAGCAATGGATCGCAGTTACGCAGTACCACTAACAACGCGCGTAGTGATGAGAAATAGCGCGCCATGTTAACAATGCAAACGACACATAAAGCCCAAAATAATGCGACGGTGCTTATCATACCTCCTCCCCGGCGACCTGCCCGCGGAGTTCCACCCCGGGGCTACCGCTCCCGATACGCTGCCAATCAGTTAACACCAGGTCCTGGAGAAACCGCTTTTGTGGTGACCAACATCCGAGCGGCTCTATAGATAGTGTAGGAGATCAGGTTGTTTTTTTTCCAGAAGGTTAACCACTATCAATATATTCATGTCGAAAATTTGTTTATCTAACGGGTAAGCAAGGCGGATTGACGGATCATCCGGGTCGCTATAAGGTAAGGATGGTCTTAACACTGAATCTTTACGGCTGGGTTAGCCCCGCGCACGTAGTTCGCAGGACGCGGGTGACGTAACGGCACAAGAAACGCTAGCTGGCCAGTCATCGACAACTTTATGGAAGGAGTAACACTATGGCTTATAAACACATTCTCATCGCGGTCGATCTCTCCCCGGAAAGCAAAGTTCTGGTAGAGAAAGCAGTCTCTATGGCTCGCCCCTACAATGCGAAAGTTTCTCTGATCCACGTAGATGTAAACTACTCTGACCTATACACCGGGCTTATTGATGTGAATCTGGGTGATATGCAGAAACGCATCTCAGAAGAGACACATCATGCGCTGACCGAGCTTTCCACTAATGCAGGCTACCCAATCACTGAAACCCTGAGCGGCAGCGGCGACCTGGGCCAAGTTCTGGTCGATGCAATCAAGAAATACGATATGGATCTGGTGGTTTGTGGTCACCACCAGGACTTCTGGAGCAAACTGATGTCTTCCGCACGTCAGCTGATCAACACCGTTCACGTTGATATGCTGATTGTTCCGCTGCGCGACGAAGAAGAATAATCTTCCCTCTACGACGTGTTCCTGAACGCCCGCATATGCGGGCGTTTTGCTTTTTGGCGCGCCTTGTTACCTGATCCAGCGTAAACACCTTATCTGGCCTACGGTCTGCGTTCGCAATCAAAATCCCCAGCCAATACAATATTTAACACCATCATATTTTCCATCATTAGTGTGATCAGCTGGTTATTTTCTGTTGTAATAGTGTATTAATCTATTCACCGCATCAATATTAAGAATCTCTGACAGATGTAAACTTTTTCGCGCGTTATCCCTTACGCGTTCATACTTTTCAGGATGGTATTGGAAGGTTAATAAATATGAATACAACAACACCCATGGGGATGCTGCAGCAACCTCGCCCATTTTTCATGATCTTTTTTGTCGAGTTATGGGAGCGATTCGGCTACTACGGCGTGCAGGGCGTACTGGCGGTTTTCTTCGTTAAACAGCTTGGATTCTCGCAAGAGCAGGCTTTTGTCACTTTTGGTGCTTTTGCTGCGCTGGTCTATGGCCTCATTTCCATTGGCGGCTATGTCGGCGACCACCTGCTGGGGACCAAACGCACCATTGTTCTCGGAGCACTTGTGCTGGCGATTGGCTACTTCATGACCGGCATGTCGCTACTTAAGCCTGACCTGATTTTCATCGCCCTGGGGACTATCGCTGTCGGTAACGGCCTGTTTAAAGCTAACCCAGCCAGCTTGCTTTCGAAGTGCTATCCGCCGAAAGATCCGCGGCTTGATGGCGCATTCACCCTGTTCTATATGTCGATCAATATCGGCTCGTTGATAGCGTTATCGCTGGCCCCTGTGATCGCTGATAGATTCGGTTATTCAGTCACCTACAACCTGTGCGGGGCGGGGTTAATTATCGCATTACTGGTTTACATCGCCTGTCGTGGAATGGTGAAAGACATTGGTTCTGAACCCGACTTCAAGCCGATGAGCTTCAGCAAACTGTTGTACGTATTACTTGGCAGCGTGGTGATGATCTTCGTCTGTGCATGGCTGATGCACAACGTAGAAGTCGCCAATCTGGTGCTGATTGTTCTCTCCATCGTCGTCACCATCATCTTCTTTCGTCAGGCATTCAAGCTGGATAAAACCGGGCGCAATAAAATGTTTGTCGCCTTTGTCCTGATGCTCGAAGCGGTGGTGTTTTACATTCTCTACGCCCAGATGCCAACGTCGCTGAACTTCTTTGCCATCAACAACGTGCATCATGAAATTCTCGGCTTTTCCATCAACCCGGTCAGCTTCCAGGCGCTTAACCCGTTCTGGGTGGTACTCGCCAGCCCAATACTGGCAGGCATTTACACGCATCTGGGTAACAAAGGCAAAGACCTCTCGATGCCGATGAAATTTACTCTCGGCATGTTTATGTGCTCACTGGGCTTTTTGACGGCGGCAGCTGCGGGAATGTGGTTTGCGGATGCCCAGGGGCTGACATCGCCATGGTTTATCGTGCTGGTGTACTTATTCCAGAGCTTAGGTGAACTGTTTATTAGCGCCCTTGGCCTGGCGATGATTGCTGCCCTGGTGCCGCAGCATTTGATGGGCTTTATTCTCGGGATGTGGTTCCTGACGCAGGCTGCCGCGTTCTTGCTGGGCGGCTATGTGGCAACATTTACCGCGGTGCCGGACAACATTACCGATCCGCTTGAGACGTTGCCCGTCTATACCAACGTGTTTGGTAAGATTGGTCTGGTCACACTGGGCGTTGCAGTAGTGATGCTGTTGATGGTGCCGTGGCTGAAACGCATGATTGCGACGCCGGAAAGCCATTAATTATTCTTGCAGAAAGCAGGGTAGCGTTATCGCTACCCTGTTTTAGTTTTACACTGGCGTACCTGCATAAATATCAAACCTATGCCCTTTAGTGACTACCGCGTTTGGCGTGGCGACATTCGCCAGCGGTGGCGCGTAGTCCGGGCGCTTTACCACCACGCGTTTGGTCGCCAGCAAGCGTGCAGGCTCCAGTAATCCATCGGCATCAAGATCCGGTCCCACCAGCGACTGAAAGACACGCATCTCTTTTTTCACTAGCGCGCTTTTCTGCTTATGCGGGAACATCGGGTCGAGATAAACCACCTGCGGGCGCGGGGTAATATCAGTCAGCGCCGTCAGGCTGGAGGCGTGAATTAACTGCAACCGCTCCTGCAACCAGCCGCCGATTTCCGCATCCGCATAACCACGCGCCAGGCCGTCGTCGAGCAAGGCGGCAACGACTGGATTACGCTCCAGCATCCGCACGCGGCAACCGACTGAAGCCAGCACAAAGGCATCGCGCCCCAGCCCTGCGGTGGCGTCCACCACATCCGGCAAATAATCGCCTTTAATGCCCACCGCTTTCGCCACCGCCTCACCGCGACCACCGCCGAATTTACGTCGGTGCGCCATCGCTCCGCCAACAAAATCAACAAAGATGCCGCCAAGTTTTGGCTCATCACGCTTGCGCAATTCCAGATGTTCCGGCGTTAACACCAGCGCCATCAGGTTGTCTTCATCGTGCTCCAGCCCCCAGCGGGCCGCCAGAACAGATAAGGCACCGTCTCCGGTGCCTGTTTCATCAATTAAGCAGATTTTCACTGAATGATCAGCCCTTAATGCCGTAATGCTCCAGCATCGCATCCAGCTGCGGTTCACGACCACGGAAGCGTTTGAACAGATCCATCGGCTCTTCTGAACCGCCACGGCTCAGAATGTTGTCGAGGAACGACTGCCCGGTTTCACGGTTGAAAATGCCCTCTTCCTCAAAGCGCGAGAAAGCATCTGCCGCCAGTACGTCAGCCCACAGGTAGCTGTAGTAACCTGCGGCATAACCACCGGCGAAAATATGGCTGAAAGCGTGCGGGAAACGGCCCCAGGATGGAGACGGTACTACGGCAACCAGTTTCTTGATTTCTGCCAGAGTTTCGAGGATTTTCGCTCCCTGATCCGGGCGGAACTCGGCATGGAGGCGGAAATCGAACAGGCCGAACTCCAGCTGGCGCAGAATAAACAGCGCCGCCTGGTAGTTCTTCGCCGCCAGCATTTTATCCAGCAACTCTTTCGGCAGCGGTTCGCCGGTTTCGTAGTGACCAGAGATAAACGCCAGCGCCTCAGGCTCCCAGCACCAGTTTTCCATAAACTGACTCGGCAGTTCGACCGCATCCCACGGCACCCCACTGATCCCGGATACACCGGCGGTTTCGATGCGGGTCAGCATATGATGCAGACCATGACCGAACTCGTGGAACAGGGTGATCACTTCGTCATGGGTAAACAGCGCCGGTTTACCATTTACCGGGCGGTTAAAGTTACAGGTCAGATACGCGACCGGTTTTTGCAGAGAACCGTCAGCTTTGCGCATCTGGCCTACGCAGTCATCCATCCACGCCCCGCCGCGCTTGTTTTCACGGGCATACAGGTCGAGGTAGAAGCTACCGCGCAGTTCGTTGTTCTCGTCATACAGTTCGAAGAAACGTACATCCGGGTGCCAGACATCAACATCTTTACGCTCTTTAGCGGTGATGCCGTAAATACGTTTCACCACTTCAAACAAACCGTTAACCGCTTTGTTTTCCGGGAAGTACGGACGCAGCTGTTCGTCACTGATGCTGTAGAGGTGCTGTTTTTGTTTTTCGCTGTAGTACGCGATATCCCACGGCTGCAACTCATCGACGCCAAATTCGGCTTTGGCAAAGGCGCGCAGTTGTGCCAGCTCTTTTTCGCCTTGCGGACGCGCGCGTTTTGCCAGATCGGTTAAGAAATCCAGCACCTGCTGCGGGTTTTCTGCCATTTTAGTGGCAAGTGATTTGAAGGCGTAGTTTTCAAAGCCCAGCAGTTGCGCCAGTTCGTGACGCAGCGCGAGGATCTCTTCCATCACCTTGCTGTTGTCCCACTTACCGGCGTTCGGGCCTTGATCGGAGGCGCGGGTGCTGTAAGCGCGATACATCTCTTCACGCAGAGCCTGGTTGTCGCAGTAGGTCATTACCGGCAGGTAGCTTGGGATATCCAGCGTCAGCAGGTAGCCTTCAAGTTCTTTCGCTTCAGCCTGGGCTTTTGCCGCAGCCAGCGCGCTTTCTGGCATCCCCGCCAGTTCCGCTTCGTCGGTAACGAGTTTGGTCCAGCCCATTGTCGCATCGAGGACGTTGTTGCTGTACTGGTTGCCCAGCTCGGAAAGACGAGTGGCAATCTCACCGTAGCGTTGTTGTTTCTCTATTGGCAGACCGATGCCAGAGAGTTCGAAGTCGCGCAGTGCGTTATCAACCGCTTTTTTCTGAGCCGTGTTCAGCGTGGCGTAATGATCGCCATCGCGCAGGTCGCGATACGCTTTATACAGCTCTTCATGTTGCCCTACCCAGGTGCTGTATTCCGACAGCAGCGGCAGGGTTTGTTCATACGCTTCACGCAGTTCCGGGCTATTTTTCACCGAGTTCAGGTGGCTGACCGGGGAGAAGATACGCCCCAGCACATCGTCCACTTCCGCCAACGGCTGGCAGAGATTTTCCCAGGTGTACGGTGCTCCTTGCGCTACTACGCGCTCCACATTTTCGCGGCAGTCGTTCAGCGCCTTAGTCACGGCTGGAACGACATGTTCCGGGAGAATTTTAGAAAACGGAGGCAATTCAAAGGGAGTCAGTAACGGATTCGTCATTAGCGCAGTCCCGGTTAAAGAGGTTAAGGAAGCGCTCAACAGGCGCTTTACATAATGTGTGTAGCATGGGGTTAAGTGTAGTGAATTTCAATGAGAAACGTTACGCTTTCGCGGCGGCGGCCTCTTTTCGGTATACTGTCCTGATAGGCTTTTGTGCGCCCCGAATACGGGCCGATTTTTACTTACCGGAACACCTTTACCCATGCTCAGTTATCGCCACAGCTTTCACGCTGGCAACCACGCCGACGTCCTTAAACATACCGTTCAGAGCCTGATCATCGAGTCGCTGAAAGAGAAAGATAAACCGTTTCTCTATCTCGACACCCACGCAGGGGCCGGGCGTTATCAGTTAGGTAGCGAACATGCCGAGCGTACCGGCGAATATCTCGAAGGTATCGCCCGTATCTGGCAGCAGGACGATTTGCCCGCAGAACTGGAGGCGTACATCAATGTGGTAAAACACTTCAACCGTAGCGGCCAGTTGCGTTACTACCCCGGTTCGCCGTTGATTGCTCGCCAGCTACTGCGCGAACAAGACAGCCTGCAACTGACCGAACTGCACCCGAGCGATTACCCGTTGCTGCGTTCTGAATTTCAGAAAGACAGCCGTGCGCGCGTCGAAAAAGCCGATGGTTTCCAGCAGCTTAAGGCCAAACTGCCGCCGGTTTCCCGCCGTGGTTTAATCCTTATCGACCCGCCGTATGAAATGAAAACCGACTATCAGGCGGTGGTCAGCGGGATAGCAGAAGGTTACAAACGTTTCGCCACTGGTACTTACGCACTGTGGTATCCGGTGGTGCTGCGTCAGCAAATTAAGCGCATGATCCACGATCTGGAAGCGACCGGTATTCGCAAAATTCTGCAAATTGAACTGGCGGTACTGCCAGACAGCGATCGCCGTGGCATGACCGCTTCCGGCATGATTGTGATTAACCCGCCGTGGAAACTGGAACAACAGATGAATAACGTGCTGCCGTGGCTGCACAGCAAACTGGTTCCGGCAGGCACCGGGCACGCCACCGTAAGCTGGATCGTGCCGGAGTAATTGCAGCCATTGCTGGCACCTATTACGTCTCGCGCTACAATCGCGGTAATCAACGATAAGGACACTTTGTCATGACTAAACACTATGATTACATCGCCATCGGCGGCGGCAGCGGCGGTATCGCCTCCATCAACCGCGCGGCTATGTACGGCCAGAAATGTGCGCTGATTGAATCCAAAGAGCTGGGCGGCACCTGCGTAAATGTTGGCTGTGTGCCGAAAAAAGTGATGTGGCACGCGGCGCAAATCCGTGAAGCGATCCATATGTACGGCCCGGATTATGGTTTTGATACCACTATCAATAAATTCAACTGGGAAACGTTGATCGCCAGCCGTACCGCCTATATCGACCGTATTCATACTTCCTATGAAAACGTGCTCGGTAAAAATAACGTTGATGTAATCAAAGGCTTTGCCCGCTTCGTTGATGCCAAAACGCTGGAGGTAAACGGCGAAACCATCACGGCCGATCATATTCTGATCGCCACAGGCGGTCGTCCGAGCCACCCGGATATTCCGGGCGTGGAATACGGTATTGATTCTGATGGCTTCTTCGCCCTTCCTGCTTTGCCAGAGCGCGTGGCGGTTGTTGGCGCGGGTTACATCGCCGTTGAGCTGGCGGGCGTGATTAACGGCCTCGGCGCGAAAACGCATCTGTTTGTGCGTAAACATGCGCCGCTGCGCAGCTTCGACCCGATGATTTCCGAAACGCTGGTCGAAGTGATGAACGCCGAAGGCCCGCAGCTGCACACCAACGCCATCCCGAAAGCGGTAGTGAAAAATGCCGATGGTAGCCTGACGCTGGAGCTGGAAGATGGTCGCAGTGAAACGGTGGATTGCCTGATTTGGGCGATTGGTCGCGAGCCTGCCAATGACAACATCAACCTGGAAGCCGCTGGCGTTAAAACTAACGAAAAAGGCTATATCGTCGTCGATAAATATCAAAACACCAATATTGAAGGTATTTACGCGGTGGGCGATAACACGGGTGCAGTGGAGCTGACACCGGTGGCAGTTGCAGCGGGTCGCCGTCTCTCTGAACGCCTGTTTAATAACAAGCCGGATGAGCATCTGGATTACAGCAACATTCCAACCGTGGTCTTCAGCCATCCGCCGATTGGTACTGTTGGTTTAACGGAACCGCAGGCGCGCGAGCAGTATGGCGACGATCAGGTGAAAGTGTATAAATCCTCTTTCACCGCGATGTATACCGCCGTCACCACTCACCGCCAGCCGTGCCGCATGAAGCTGGTGTGCGTTGGATCGGAAGAGAAGATTGTCGGTATTCACGGCATTGGCTTTGGTATGGACGAAATGTTGCAGGGCTTCGCGGTGGCGCTGAAGATGGGGGCAACCAAAAAAGACTTCGACAATACCGTCGCCATTCACCCAACGGCGGCAGAAGAGTTCGTGACAATGCGTTAAATGTTAAAGGGCTAAGAGTAGTGTGCTCTTAGCCCTTAATTACGTTTCCGCTATCAGTTCAGAAGCTGAAGCAGAAAGCGGATCAGTTCCAGCAGCGCAATTAACGCCCCAAGAACGATGATTGCTTTATCAATCACCCGTTTTCTCCATGCGATGGAGTGAGAATGCATCCGCTTACTCATCCACTGCCTGTCACGGCGCATGCCCTATTGTTAGATAATGGCATTCTCACTCCGGCCAGAGCATCAGTTAACGGCACCACCCGTACTTCTGACCAGGACTTTGAAAGCGTTTATGCGCATTACCAGAGTGAAAATGCCTCAGAGCTAACTGGATAATCATACAGTACATTCAGGTTATAAAACCAGCATGTCCTTGCAATAGTTTCAGTATGGTATTAGCATTGATGCGTTAGATAATGGCATTCTCACTCCAGCCAGAGCCACCAACTCAGGGCTGGAAAGTAAAAAACCGACGCAAAGTCGGTTTTTTTACATCCGGATTCGGACAAGGCTTAATATGACGATGACCCAGTGAAAGTATATAAATCGTCATTGCGATATATACCGAAGTGCCCCCTCCGCCAGCTGAAGAAATCGCTAATTCTTGCAATGTTAGCCACTGGCTAATAGTATTGAGCTGTTAGATAAGAACTCTCTCACTCCAGCCAGAGCCACCAACTCAGGGCTGGAAAGTAAAAAACCGACGCAAAGTCGGTTTTTTTACGTCCTGATTCAGACCTCCTTTCAAATGAATAGCCAACTCAAAATTCACACCTATTACCTTCCTCTGCACTTACACATTCGTTAAGTCATATATGTTTTTGACTTATCCGCTTCGAAGAGAGACACTACCTGCAACAATCAGGAGCGCAATATGTCATTTCTGTTACCCATCCAATTGTTCAAAATTCTTGCTGATGAAACCCGTCTGGGCATCGTTTTACTGCTCAGCGAACTGGGAGAGTTATGCGTCTGCGATCTCTGCACTGCTCTCGACCAGTCGCAGCCCAAGATCTCCCGCCACCTGGCATTGCTGCGTGAAAGCGGGCTATTGCTGGACCGCAAGCAAGGTAAGTGGGTTCATTACCGCTTATCACCGCATATTCCAGCATGGGCGGCGAAAATTATTGATGAGGCCTGGCGATGTGAACAGGAAAAGGTTCAGGCGATTGTCCGCAACCTGGCTCGACAAAACTGTTCCGGGGACAGTAAGAACATTTGCAGTTAAAAATTTAGCTAAACACATATGAATTTTCAGATGTGTTTTATCCGGGAGGCATTATGTTACTGGCAGGCGCTATCTTTGTCCTGACCATCGTATTGGTTATCTGGCAGCCGAAAGGTTTAGGCATCGGCTGGAGTGCAACGCTCGGCGCAGTACTGGCGTTAGTTACGGGCGTGGTCCATCCGGGTGATATTCCGGTGGTGTGGAATATCGTCTGGAACGCGACGGCTGCGTTTATCGCCGTCATTATCATCAGCCTGCTGCTGGATGAGTCCGGCTTTTTTGAATGGGCGGCGCTGCACGTCTCACGCTGGGGTAATGGTCGTGGTCGCTTGCTGTTTACCTGGATTGTCCTGCTCGGTGCTGCCGTTGCCGCCCTGTTTGCCAATGATGGCGCGGCGCTTATTTTGACACCGATTGTCATCGCCATGCTGCTGGCTTTAGGGTTCAGTAAAGGCACTACGCTGGCGTTCGTGATGGCGGCCGGATTCATTGCCGATACCGCCAGCCTGCCGCTTATTGTCTCCAACCTGGTGAATATCGTTTCCGCTGATTTCTTTGGCCTCGGCTTTCGCGAATACGCCTCGGTGATGGTGCCGGTGGATATCGCCGCGATTGTTGCCACGCTGGTGATGTTACATCTCTATTTTCGCAAAGATATTCCGCAGAACTACGATATGGCGCTGCTGAAATCTCCCGCAGAAGCGATCAAAGATCCTGCTACGTTCAAAACTGGCTGGGTTGTTTTACTGCTTCTGCTGGTGGGATTTTTCGTCCTGGAACCGCTCGGCATTCCGGTGAGCGCCATTGCAGCTGTGGGCGCGCTGATATTATTTGTCGGCGCTAAACGCGGTCATGCGATTAATACGGGTAAAGTCCTGCGCGGTGCCCCCTGGCAGATTGTCATCTTCTCGCTCGGCATGTATCTGGTGGTTTATGGCCTGCGCAATGCCGGATTAACGGAATATCTTTCTGGCGTACTCAACGTGCTGGCGGATAACGGCCTGTGGGCCGCGACGCTCGGCACCGGATTCCTCACCGCCTTCCTCTCTTCTATTATGAACAATATGCCGACGGTACTGGTTGGCGCGTTGTCCATTGATGGCAGCACGGCATCTGGCGTTATCAAAGAAGCGATGGTTTATGCCAATGTGATTGGCTGCGATTTGGGACCGAAAATTACCCCAATTGGTAGCCTGGCTACGCTACTCTGGCTGCACGTACTTTCGCAGAAGAATATGACTATCAGCTGGGGATATTACTTCCGTACAGGGATTATCATGACCCTGCCTGTGCTGTTTGTGACGCTGGCTGCGCTGGCGCTACGTCTCTCTTTCACTTTGTAATGAGATACTGATATGAGCAACATTACCATTTATCACAACCCGGCCTGCGGCACGTCGCGTAATACGCTGGAGATGATCCGCAACAGCGGCACAGAACCGACCATTATCCATTATCTGGAAACTCCGCCAACGCGCGATGAACTGGTCAAACTCATTGCCGATATGGGGATTTCCGTACGCGCGCTGCTGCGTAAAAACGTCGAACCGTATGAGGAGCTGGGCCTTGCGGAAGATAAATTTACTGACGATCGGTTAATCGACTTTATGCTTCAGCACCCGATTCTGATTAATCGCCCGATTGTGGTGACGCCGCTGGGAACTCGCCTGTGCCGCCCTTCAGAAGTGGTGCTGGAAATTCTGCCAGATGCGCAAAAAGGCGCATTCTCCAAGGAAGATGGCGAGAAAGTGGTTGATGAAGCGGGTAAGCGCCTGAAATAAAGCGGCGATATCCACTGCCGATAGTTGGTAAAGTGCGCTTTGTTTATGTCGGATGCGACGCTAACGCGTCTTATCCGACCTACAAAACCGTGCAAATTCAATATATGGCATGAAATATGTAGAGCGTAGCGCATCAGGCAATTTTGCTATTTACGCAGCACTCCTCGCGTAAGAATTCAATTATCGCTTCCAGCATTGCGTATTGCGAAACACACATCAGCGTCCGACTCTCACGGTTTTGTTTGACCAGTCCTACCGATACCAGTGCTGATATATGGTGGCTGAGTGTGGAGCCAGGTATCCCAAGCTGCTTTTGCAACTCACCGACCGGCAACCCTTGTTCCCCGGCTTTGACAAGATGTTTAAATATGAACAAACGGGTCGGGTGACCTAGCTCTTTCAGCGCTTTAGCGACTTCTTCCAACTGCATATGACACCCCTCTGTCTGGTTGATATTTCGATAATACCAGAAATATCTTGATCTGAATTTCATTTCGATTATTCTGGAAATATAGATTTATCCAATGAGGTTACGTATGAGTAGTTGGCTTGCGATGCTGCAAGATGCCGCAGAGATGTTTGTGTTTCTCGCCGTCGAGCTTTCGTTGCTGTTTATAGTGATTAGTGCCGGTGTCAGCCTGATAAGACAAAAGGTGCCAGACCATAAAATCCAGCAGATGATGGGGGCCAGAAAAGGGAGAGGCTATCTCCTGGCTGCTCTGTTGGGAGCCGTTACCCCGTTCTGTAGTTGCTCGACAATACCCATGTTACGTGGATTGTTGTCAGCGAAAGCCGGGTTTGGTCCGACTCTCACTTTTTTATTTGTTTCACCATTACTTAATCCCATTATCGTCGGACTAATGTGGATGACCTTTGGTTGGAAAGTCACCTTGTTGTACGCGATTATCGCAGCCGGCGTCTCCGTTCTTGCCAGTATTATCCTGGATTCTCTGGGGTTTGAACGTCATATCATTGCCAGTAAAAGCTCATCAGCAAATTGTTGTGCTCCAGCAAAAACTTCGCCGGGAACGACATATACGCCCATAAAAGTGAGTTGTTGTAGTCCAACGGCTAAAGCCATTGAGAACCCCGTAGTTACCTGTTGCAGTACCAAAGCTGTAGTAAGTATTAATCCCATAAAACTAGCCACCAAAGATGCGTTGCAACAGTTTAAAGATGTACTGCCATATCTTTTGTTAGGAGTATTAATAGGATCTTTTATTTATGGCTTTATTCCCTCAGCGTGGATTGCCGCTCATGCAGGAGCAGATAATCCCTTCGCCATCCCATTAAGCGCCGTTGTCGGTATTCCGCTGTATATCCGGGCTGAGGCAGTTATCCCTCTGGCATCTGTTCTGATGACAAAAGGAATGGGTCTGGGAGCATTAATGGCATTAATCATCGGCAGTGCCGGCGCAAGCCTGACGGAAGTGATATTACTTAAATCAATGTTCAGAATGCCGATGATAGCTGCATTCCTGACGGTTATATTAGGTATGGCTATCTTGATGGGCTATTTGACTCAATTGCTATTTTAAATAGATGCCAGCAGTAAACTATAAGATGCATAGTTAGTGCCATATCCTTCTAAGTAGAAAATCATAGACAGGATAATCCTTAAAAATCACAAATGATTTAACTAATGCATTGAGAATGATGACGGCTCGGTCAACAAGTCATCAACAGACAATAACCACGTAATCATGCTTCTCTGACATTTTATCGGAGAAGCAATGACTCTTTGTCTCAGTACCCTCCTCCTTTTTAAAAGGCAGATTTCAGTCGCTAATACAACACATTTTTAAATACACTTTAACCTGGTTCATTATTACACATCTAAAACATCACAAAAATATTACTTCACACACTATCGGAGAACAAAATAACTTTTTAAAATGAGCGCTTTTTGATAGTTGTTAACGTTTTCCTTTACGATACTATCACTGCCTTTTTTTATACACAAATATTACCGGGTGGAAATGAAAGGGAATTTAAAGGTAATTATATCAGGAAGATATAACGCATTATATTTATTGTGTGTAGAAGAAAATCCATTCCTGTTCTAATTATCCAATTTAAAAACCTTAGCATAAAACAGATGATGAATAAGGAATGTTATGTCAATTGACTTTACCCAGGTATAATAAATACATATCACGGCGATATTTATAACTGCACAACAAATACCGATAATGTTAAAACGCCAGACACACCGAAGTGGCCTTGTGATAATTGGGAAGAACAACAACCCATTAATTCCACATTCTCTGGAGAAGGATACAATCCTGAACAATTTGATTTAGCGCAACAACAACTCCAACAAATTAATGCATGCCACACGAACACCACATATACAAATGCAGACTACTCAAAAGTTGTGGTTCAACTTGTAAGTCTTATTAATAACATTGAAACGATAAGTTCGACACCACTTACGCAACAGACACAATCAATACTTAATCAGATTCATAACATTAGATACGAAAAGGATAAGGATTCTGTATGTCAAATCATTGTTGTCGTTAATCCAGAACCCAACAATCCAATCATAACTAAAATTCTCGTAGAAGAAGGAATACCCGAAATATTCAGTGTCCAAACCGTTTCTTCCGATAATAAAAATTTTGCTGGGCAACGAGCTGACTTACCAACTGATATAAGAGACATTCAAAGCTTGTACTTAAAAATGGCGAAGCTGTATATTGAGCACAGTGAAAATGAAAATAGGATGGAAGCCCTTGCTGGATGCGACTTTATTGATTTCAACATGACAGGGCAAGATATGTCCAGGCTAGTCCTAACCTTATCAAATTTTTATTTTGAAGATCTACTTAATATAAATTTCACTGACGCAAATTTATTTAACACTATTTTTTCACACAAGGAAAATCCCATCCCCAAACTACATAAATATGAACAGCATCTTGACAAACAAATCAATGGCTTGTTTTCTACATTGTTAACTATTAATGACAACTCTTTACGCGCGAAAGCGGAAATTGCTTCGAGAATAATTGATTTCTTAGAGGCAAAGGTAGTGAATCTTTCATTTGATGACATATTAAAATATAAGCAAGAGTTCAAAAAAATATGTTATAAACAACTTCAAGAGTTTACAACACCCTCTCTATACAATAAAATTCAAAAATGGGCAACAATGTCTAAAAATGAATTCATAGCATTTCATTACGAGACACTTCAACCCGAAAAGATTTCATACCCCTTTTATTTAAAGAGAGATCTGCCTAATGAAAAAGATATAAATTATGGGGTGGAAATAGAAATACCATCTGGCAACAGAATTCGCTTATCAAATCATTATCAGAATATAATACCATAATATTGATTATTAGCACTTTATAATCATTGAATAAAAATAGATTTTATGTAATTTTAAAACAAAGGGTTATATTATTGGGCGATGGATACTCATACCACGCCCCAAAATAACGGAATTGAACTAAACAGAAGGGATATAAACATCAGACAGGTTTACGTTACTATCAGGCATATCACCTCAGAATCAGATGAAAACTATAAAGAAATATCTATTATGGTTTTAATATTTGTTGATAAGGATAGTAACATGAACATGACAAAAGGTGCACTCATCCTCAGCCTTTCATTTTTGCTTGCCGCATGTAGTTCAATTCCGCAAAATATCAAAGGCAATAACCAACCTGATATTCAAAAAAGTTTTGTTGCTGTTCATAACCAGCCGGGGTTATATGTTGGTCAACAAGCGCGCTTTGGTGGGAAGGTTATCAACGTTATCAATGGCAAAACGGATACGTTGTTAGAAATCGCTGTATTACCGTTGGATAGCTATGCGAAGCCTGATATTGAAGCCAACTATCAGGGCCGACTGCTCGCCAGACAAAGCGGCTTCCTTGATCCAGTGAACTATCGTAATCACTTTGTTACCATCCTCGGCACCATTCAGGGTGAACAACCTGGCTTTATCAATAAAGTCCCGTATAACTTCCTGGAAGTGAATATGCAGGGCATCCAGGTGTGGCATTTGAGAGAAGTGGTTAATACCACCTATAACCTGTGGGATTACGGCTATGGTGCATTCTGGCCGGAACCGGGCTGGGGTGCGCCTTACTACACCAATGCGGTGAGTCAGGTAACACCTGAGCTGGTCAAATAACACCACCGAAAGATGCAGATGCTTTCTCAGCATCTGCATCATGCATTACATCAAATTAATACACAGTAAGCTAACTATTATTATTATAAGCCCTGTCCTGTTAATTACCTTTGGCAAACTGATTATAAAGTTAATGTCCGCACCAGGAGTCGGTTATGTTTCTTATAATTACCAGGGATACGATGTTCTTCACCGCGATGAAAAACATTCTGAGTAAAGGTAATGTCGTTCATATACAGAACGAAGAAGAGATCGACGTAATGTTGCATCAGAATGCCTTCGTCATTATTGATACATTAATGAATAATGTATTTCATTCTAATTTTCTCACTCAAATTGAACGATTAAAACCTGTCCATGTCATTATTTTCTCCCCCTTTAATATTAAACGCTGCCTGGGGAAAGTGCCGGTGACCTTTGTTCCGCGGACTATCACTATCATTGATTTTGTCGCACTCATCAAAGGCAGTTACTGCTCTGTGCCTGAAGCGGCTGTGTCACTTTCGCGCAAGCAACATCAGGTTCTGAGCTGCATTGCGAATCAAATGACAACGGAAGATATTCTGGAGAAACTGAAAATATCGCTAAAAACGTTCTACTGCCATAAACACAATATCATGATGATCCTCAATCTTAAGCGGATCAATGAGCTGGTACGCCATCAGCATATTGATTATCTGGTGTGAATTTCAGGCTTACGGTGAGTCTGGCTACGCTGCCACACAGATTAGCTAATTGAAACGCCTTTCACCCCTGCCATACCTTTTAATAATCGCAACAGGTCTTCTATCGACGTTGTGGCATGAAGCTGGATATCAATGGCGACCACTTCATGATCTTCATTTTCCTGCAACGAAACTAAATCAGTTTTTATTTTTTGCTGCTTAAACCAGTCGAGCATTGATACCGTATTACCGTTCACTAATGTCAGCTGTAAATGGTAATTTTTGTTCATCAGGCGGAAGGTTAATTGATGGAAGACTTCCAGCACCAACAAGGTCATCACTGAACCATAAATACCCAGTTCGTACATACCGCTGCCAATAACCATACCTATGGCGGCGGTCACCCAGATATCCGCTGCCGTCGTCAGACCTACAATATTTTGGTTACGAACGAGAATGTTACCTGCACCGATAAACCCGACGCCCGTCACCACCTGAGCAGCAATACGGCTGGGGTCGAGTCCGACGTGATCTAAAGACAGCACGTCAGCAAAACCATATTTCGAAACAATCATAAACAGGGCGCTTCCCATGCCAATTAATACATGTGTGCGTAACCCTGCTCCTTTGCCGCGCATTTGCCTTTCCATGCCAATAGCGCCACAGGCAATTGCCGCGAGTATAAGACGTATAATAAATTCTGCTGTCATATAAAAATGCAAAAAGGAGCAGCAAGATGGCTCAACTTGCTACTCCTTTTTACTTGCACCTCATTAATTCGGCAAGTCATTAGATGCTTGATTTTTGAAGGTATACAAATTTTTCTGCGGGTTTTTCTTACAGTATTCGATCACTTTAGGAATTTGAGTGAGATCGGTTTCATTTAAAGTAACGGTATCGCCACCTTTATATACTGTTTCTTCATGCAGCATCCACCATGCAACCGGGGTCATTGCTTTTGGATTCAGATCAATAAATTCCTGGCAGGTCATATCTTTAGCGGATTCATTGGCTGCCAGCGCAGATTGTGCGTTCACCAGTGACAAAGCCGCTACAGCGCCCATAAAAATAAACGCTTTACGGAGAGATGAAATATTCATTTTGTAACCCATTCAATATAGAGATTATATATGAACAGGAGGAATAGCTGCTTTTAAAGAAGATATTCCGGCCTGTTCAATATGCAAGGAAGTACGATGTAACGCATTCCCGGAATTACATATCTTTCTTAATTTTGTCCCATTCGCCTTTAACTTTATCTTTAAAGTTGGCTTGTTTATCCTGAGTACAAGCCTGAACGATAGCTGGGGTTACGGTTGCAATACCCTGAACATCTAAAACCGCATCTTCTGGTTTATCTTTGTTGTTCAGCGCTTCAGCAAAACCAACTGCAGTTGGCTGGAAGGATTCGTCCACAGCCAGGAAATCTTCACAGGTCCAGGAGTTGACCGGTTTTTTGTTATCAGCTGCTTTTTGCGCATCCGCTGCATTGCTCACAACTGGCAGAAGAAGCAGACCACCAAGAATAACGCCTAATACTTTTTTCATCGTAATATCCTCAACTATAAAGTGAAAGAGCCGTCACGAATCAATTTCGACACTGAGGTTATAACCTGGTTTTCTGTATATGTCATGTTGATGGAAAATATCAAAATCAGATATTTTTATTTCAATACAATGAGTTACAGATGCATCAGATACTGCAATTAGGAAATTTTTATTAAATCGACTGCATTCTTAGACGCGTTTTTGGCATAGATTGATAGCAGGGGATTTTCTTCTTAATTTTATAGGGTGGTTCTATGTTATATATAGATAAGGCAACAATTTTGAAGTTTGATCTGGAGATGCTTAAAAAACATCGCAGAGCAATCCAGTTTATTGCCGTGCTGCTGTTTATCGTCGGGTTGCTGTGTATCAGTTTCCCGTTCGTCTCTGGCGATATTTTAAGCACAGTAGTGGGTGCATTATTAATCTGCTCGGGTATTGCGCTTATTGTCGGGTTATTCAGCAACCGCAGTCATAATTTCTGGCCGGTATTATCCGGTTTCCTCGTCGCAGTCGCCTATTTATTGATCGGCTATTTCTTCATCCGCGCACCGGAGCTGGGCATTTTTGCCATTGCGGCATTTATTGCCGGTTTGTTCTGTGTTGCAGGGGTTATTCGCCTGATGAGTTGGTATCGTCAGCGTTCAATGAAAGGCAGCTGGCTACAGCTCGTTATTGGTGTGCTGGATATCGTCATTGCCTGGATATTCCTTGGTGCAACGCCGATGGTGTCTGTAACGCTGGTTTCCACACTGGTGGGAATTGAACTGATATTTAGCGCCGCCAGCCTGTTCAGCTTCGCCAGTTTGTTCGTTAAGCAGCAATAATTACCCCGGTTGTCACCCGGATCATAGTCACTTGATGTGACTATGATCCGATTAATACTCTCTCCGCTACGCAGTGTTGTAGATCAATTGCGCACTATCATTGAAATAATTACCTGCTAGTGATTATTTCAACCTACTGAATTTCATCTAATTTTTTTCACTCTATGGCAAATTAGCCATTTCAAACATTATCATGGCTGATATTTTCCGTAGTCAGGTTTAATGTTTTAAAAGTGCTGTGGGAAAGTGAACAAAGAGTTCCGTAAGCGTTGATGCTATGGGCGGTTAAATAAGTAATCCGGGTTCATTTTTTTGCAACTGGCGTTGATTACATTGCATAAATATCCGTGTCTCCAGACGCTATATAAAAACCTGAAGACATGAATGCGTTATTTACTCAGGTAATTTCAATGCGTTAAAAGAAAGCTGGCAATCCAATTGCCAGCTTAAGTCGAAACAAGGAGACTCGATATTTAAATCGGATTACATTTTAACTTTAGTAATATTCTTCAGAGATCACAAACTGGTTATTGATAACTTATTCTTGGGCAGTAATCCGCAAACGTTAACTTTTTGTTTGCTATTTACAAGCTGATAACAACCAGGAATCTTACTTAGGATCAATATATGGAGTGCGTGATGGATAAATCTGAAGTATTGATTAGTGTTAATAGACGTATTAGTTCACGAAGGGTAAAGTTCTTATAGGCGTTTACTATATTGAACAACGATTCGGACAAGGATGTAAATAATGAAAAGGATGACATATTCGAAACGATAACGGCTAAGGAGCAAGTTATGATTTTTCTCATGACGAAAGATTCTTTTCTTTTACAGGGCTTTTGGCAGTTGAAAGATAATCACGAAATGATAAAAATCAATTCCCTGTCAGAGATCAAAAAAGTAGGCAATAAACCCTTCAAGGTTATCATTGATACCTATCACAATCATATCCTTGATGAAGAAGCGATTAAATTTCTGGAGAAATTAGATGCCGAGAGAATTATTGTTTTGGCACCTTATCACATCAGTAAACTAAAAGCTAAAGCGCCTATTTATTTTGTTAGCCGCAAAGAAAGTATCAAAAATCTTCTTGAGATTACTTATGGTAAACACTTGCCCCATAAGAATTCACAATTATGTTTTTCACATAATCAGTTCAAAATTATGCAACTGATTCTGAAAAATAAAAATGAAAGCAATATCACGTCGACGCTCAATATTTCGCAACAAACATTAAAGATTCAGAAATTCAACATTATGTACAAGCTGAAACTAAGACGTATGAGCGACATCGTCACCCTGGGTATCACATCTTATTTTTAGTCAGGACATAAGCAACTGAAATTGATGGCTGGCATGACGAGGGATGCAGATGCTGATTTCATTACCCCCGGTGATTACTAAAGGAGAGGCTAAAACGATTTTATTCCCCTGGTATGTGTATCCACCAGTAGAACCCTTCGTTGCCCGAATGCTGGCAGGAACTGTTGGCAGAACGGCAACATTTTTTTTGTCGTTGACCTCACCATGTCGATCACTGTGCCTGTATCCCACCTTACTGGCTGACAACCCCACTATGCCGCTGGTCTGTAAATCCCTCATATCTCTCCTCGCGCGCAATTTAAAGAACCGTTATTTCTCAAGAATTTTCAGGGACTAAAATGAACAGAAGAAGAAAGCTGTTAATACCGTTGTTATTCTGCGGCGCGATGCTCACCGCCTGCGATGACAAATCGGCGGAAAACGCCGCCGCCATGACGCCTGAGGTCGGTGTCGTCACACTCTCCCCCGGTTCGGTCAATGTGTTGAGCGAATTGCCCGGTAGAACCGTTCCTTATGAAGTTGCCGAGATACGTCCCCAGGTGGGCGGTATTATCATTAAACGCAACTTTATCGAAGGCGATAAAGTGAACCAGGGCGATTCGCTGTATCAGATTGATCCTGCACCTTTACAGGCCGAGCTAAACTCCGCCAAAGGCTCGCTGGCGAAAGCGCTCTCTACCGCCAGCAATGCCCGCATCACCTTTAACCGCCAGGCATCGTTGCTGAAGACCAACTACGTTAGCCGTCAGGATTACGACACCGCGCGCACCCAGTTGAATGAAGCAGAAGCCAATGTCACCGTCGCCAAAGCGGCTGTTGAACAGGCGACGATCAATCTGCAATACGCGAATGTCACCTCGCCGATTACGGGCGTCAGCGGGAAATCGTCGGTGACCGTCGGCGCACTCGTTACCGCTAATCAGGCAGATTCGCTGGTTACCGTACAACGTCTGGACCCGATTTATGTCGATCTCACGCAGTCGGTGCAAGATTTCTTACGCATGAAAGAAGAGGTCGCCAGTGGGCAAATCAAACAGGTTCAGGGCAGTACGCCAGTACAGCTCAATCTGGAAAATGGTAAACGCTACAGCCAGACCGGCACGCTGAAATTCTCCGACCCGACAGTGGATGAAACCACGGGCTCCGTGACGTTACGGGCGATTTTCCCCAACCCAAATGGTGACTTGCTGCCTGGCATGTACGTCACGGCATTAGTGGATGAAGGTAGCCGCCAGAATGTATTACTGGTGCCGCAGGAAGGCGTCACCCACAACGCCCAGGGTAAAGCAACGGCGCTCATTCTGGATAAAGACGATGTCGTGCAGCTACGCGAAATTGAAGCCAGCAAAGCCATCGGCGACCAGTGGGTCGTCACCTCTGGCTTGCAGGCTGGCGATCGGGTGATCGTTTCCGGTTTGCAACGCATTCGTCCGGGTATCAAAGCACGAGCAATTTCCTCCAGCCAGGAAAACGCCAGCACCGAATCGAAACAATAACGTTGCAGGCTTAAGGGGACTTTCATGGCTAACTATTTTATTGATCGCCCGGTTTTTGCCTGGGTACTTGCCATTATTATGATGCTTGCAGGTGGTCTGGCGATCATGAACTTACCGGTTGCGCAGTATCCGCAGATTGCGCCACCGACCATTACCGTCAGCGCTACCTATCCAGGTGCCGATGCGCAAACGGTAGAAGACTCGGTCACTCAGGTGATTGAGCAAAATATGAATGGGCTTGATGGCCTGATGTACATGTCTTCAACCAGTGATGCGGCGGGCAATGCCTCTATCACTCTGACCTTCGAGACTGGGACATCTCCTGATATCGCACAGGTTCAAGTGCAAAATAAACTGCAACTCGCTATGCCTTCATTACCTGAAGCAGTGCAGCAGCAGGGGATTAGCGTCGATAAGTCGAGCAGTAATATCCTGATGGTAGCGGCGTTTATTTCTGATAACGGCAGCCTCAACCAGTACGATATCGCGGACTATGTAGCGTCTAATATCAAAGACCCGCTAAGCCGTACCGCGGGCGTTGGTAGCGTACAACTCTTTGGTTCCGAGTATGCCATGCGTATCTGGCTGGACCCGCAAAAACTCAATAAATATAACCTGGTACCTTCCGATGTTATTTCCCAGATTAAGGTGCAAAACAACCAGATTTCCGGTGGTCAACTGGGTGGCATGCCACAGGCGGCAGACCAGCAGCTAAACGCCTCGATCATTGTGCAGACGCGTCTGCAAACGCCGGAAGAATTTGGCAAAATCCTGTTGAAAGTTCAGCAAGATGGTTCGCAAGTGCTGCTGCGTGATGTCGCTCGCGTCGAACTTGGGGCGGAAGATTATTCCACCGTGGCGCGCTATAACGGCAAACCTGCTGCCGGGATCGCCATCAAACTGGCTGCCGGAGCAAACGCCCTGGATACCTCGCGGGCAGTCAAAGAGGAACTGAACCGCTTATCAGCCTATTTCCCGGCAAGTCTGAAGACGGTTTATCCTTACGACACCACGCCGTTTATCGAAATTTCTATTCAGGAAGTTTTCAAAACACTGGTTGAGGCTATCATCCTAGTCTTCCTGGTCATGTATCTGTTTTTGCAGAATTTCCGTGCCACAATCATCCCGACGATTGCCGTACCGGTGGTTATTCTCGGGACGTTTGCGATCTTGTCGGCGGTCGGTTTCACCATCAACACGTTGACTATGTTCGGGATGGTGCTGGCGATAGGGTTACTGGTGGATGACGCCATCGTGGTGGTGGAGAACGTCGAGCGTGTCATTGCGGAAGATAAGCTACCGCCGAAGGAAGCGACGCATAAATCGATGGGGCAGATCCAACGTGCGCTGGTCGGTATTGCCGTTGTTCTTTCCGCAGTGTTTATGCCGATGGCCTTTATGAGCGGTGCAACCGGGGAGATCTACCGCCAGTTCTCCATCACGCTGATCTCCTCCATGCTGCTTTCAGTATTTGTGGCAATGAGCCTGACCCCTGCCCTGTGCGCCACCATTCTGAAAGCCGCGCCGGAAGGCGGTCACAAACCTAACGCCCTGTTCGCACGCTTCAACACGCTGTTTGAAAAATCAACTCAACACTATACCGATAGCACCCGCTCGCTGTTGCGTTGTACCGGTCGCTACATGGTGGTCTACCTGCTGATTTGCGCCGGGATGGCGGTGCTGTTCCTGCGCACGCCGACCTCTTTCTTACCAGAAGAGGATCAGGGGGTATTTATGACCACCGCGCAGTTACCTTCCGGTGCCACCATGGTTAACACCACGAAAGTGCTGCAACAGGTGACGGATTATTATCTGACTAAAGAGAAAGATAATGTCCAGTCGGTGTTTACCGTTGGCGGCTTTGGCTTCAGCGGTCAGGGGCAAAACAACGGCCTGGCGTTTATCAGTCTCAAGCCGTGGTCTGAACGTGTCGGTGAGGAAAACTCGGTTACCGCGATCATTCAGCGGGCAATGATTGCGTTAAGCAGTATCAATAAAGCCGTCGTCTTCCCGTTCAACTTACCCGCGGTGGCTGAACTGGGTACCGCGTCAGGTTTTGATATGGAACTGCTGGACAACGGTAACCTGGGGCACGAAAAACTAACCCAGGCGCGAAACGAGCTGTTATCACTGGCAGCGCAATCACCGAATCAGGTCACCGGGGTACGCCCGAACGGCCTGGAAGATACGCCGATGTTCAAAGTGAACGTCAACGCTGCGAAAGCTGAAGCGATGGGCGTGGCGCTGTCTGATATCAACCAGACAATTTCCACCGCCTTCGGCAGCAGCTACGTGAACGACTTCCTCAACCAGGGGCGGGTGAAAAAAGTGTATGTCCAGGCAGGCACGCCGTTCCGTATGTTGCCGGATAACATCAACCAATGGTATGTACGCAACGCCTCTGGCACGATGGCACCGCTTTCTGCCTACTCGTCTACCGAATGGACCTATGGTTCACCGCGACTGGAACGCTACAACGGCATCCCGTCAATGGAGATTTTAGGTGAAGCGGCGGCCGGGAAAAGTACCGGTGACGCCATGAAATTTATGGCAGACCTGGTCGCTAAACTTCCGGCAGGCGTCGGCTACTCATGGACCGGACTATCGTATCAGGAAGCGTTATCCTCAAATCAGGCTCCTGCGCTGTATGCGATTTCACTGGTCGTGGTGTTCCTCGCCCTCGCCGCACTCTATGAGAGCTGGTCAATTCCGTTCTCGGTGATGTTGGTTGTTCCGTTAGGCGTCGTTGGCGCATTACTGGCCACCGATCTGCGCGGCTTAAGTAATGACGTCTACTTCCAGGTTGGTTTGCTGACCACCATCGGGCTTTCCGCCAAAAACGCCATCCTGATTGTCGAATTTGCCGTTGAGATGATGCAGAAAGAAGGGAAAACGCCGATAGAGGCAATCATCGAAGCGGCGCGGATGCGTTTACGCCCAATCCTGATGACCTCTCTGGCCTTTATTCTCGGCGTGCTGCCGCTGGTTATCAGTCATGGTGCCGGTTCTGGCGCGCAAAACGCGGTAGGTACCGGCGTGATGGGCGGGATGTTTGCCGCAACAGTGCTGGCAATTTACTTCGTTCCGGTCTTTTTCGTTGTAGTGGAACATCTCTTTGCCCGCTTTAAAAAAGCGTAACGTGTAAATGAGAGTAAGGTTGAACATGAAGGTTCAGCCTTACTCTTTCCTGCTAACCATTCACCACTCAACAACCAGCTAACCGTCAGGAATACCAGGCTTAGTACACAGCACTGAAAGTAGAAACCACTCCAGCCATTCGTCATCAATTTGAACAACACAATACTGACCCACATTCCCGTAATCGTATGAATTGTCAGCTTAATAATCCCAAACATGCCGAGTCTTTTCCTCCTGAAAATACCGATACCGCCTGGCAAACTGCGAAAGAGAACTAGCCGGTAGCCCGGCAGAAATCATCAGGGAAGAGTTTCACATGAAGCAGGTGTGAGATCCTGACCAATATTCAAATGCGAAATATGTCAGGAAAAGGTACCTGGCGAATGTTGCGCAAACTGATGTGGCGTTACACCATAATATTGTCGAAATGTGTTTATAAAGTACGATGTACTGCTATAGCCACATTTTTCCGCAATAGTATGCAGAGGAATTTGACGTAACTCGAGTAATCGTCTGGCCATCGACATCCTGGAGGCGGGTAATGACTCCAACTTATTGATAGTGTTTTATGTTCAGATAATGCCCGATG
>OGMC01000125.1_pt1 | contig 30029 bp, 24 predicted proteins | sample 1573011 | NCBI WGS metagenome assembly OGMC01 (sample SAMEA2581888, study PRJEB24529) | metagenome | biome: Human gut stool | place: China | collected 2011
TTTTCGACGAGCCTATAGGCTCAGCCCGGGTCATGCCCCAAGGGGGCTAGTGCAAACCACCGGCACGGCCGGTGGTTATGATTTTTGAGGCGATTGATTTACGGTATTCAAGTACCGATTTCGTGAGCAGATGAGTGTCCATCGCAGTTTAGTTTTTCCATCACCAGTTCGTCAATCTCCTGCTCCAATCGCAGGATTTCTTTCTGCAAAAACAGTGGGCGTCGAGGACCGGCTTCCTCAACGCCCACTGTTTTTGCAATTGTGTGACCTTTTTCAGCTCGGCTGCATATTGCGCCCGCAGCTTTTCTGTATGTTCCCAGACGGCTTTATTCAGAACTTCCTCGTGGCTGCGGTGAGAGCTGCAATAGTCTTTCCCGTTCCGATAGCAGCCGCGTCTGGACTTTCTACCAGATTTCTTTACAGGATTTCATTCCGTATGGTATACTTGACAGGAAGAAAACTGGAAAATCGAATTTTTGAGGAGGCAATGAAATTTCGATCCTGTCACAGCTTCGTTCGCAGCTGACGCCTCCTGTTGTAGATTACTGCCTTGATGGGACGCCGTTTATCGTCACGCAGGAGCTTCCCGGCGAACGCTTGTCTGCGACCGCATTTATTTTATGAAAAGGCTTGCACGAAGAATACATTTGTAGTACGATAGCAAATAAAGGGGTGGTGCAATTTGGATGAGCCACGTTTGGAAATTCCAGTAAAAAAATATACCGGTGAATCTGCCGTCATTTCCATGCGCTTGCCTCGTGATATGCTGCAGGAAATTGATACGATTGCAGCCGATACGGGTCGGACAAGAAATGAAGTTTTAACGCTCTGCATGGAGTTTGCATTAAATCATCTTGATAGGGGTTCCAAATAAAACCGAAAGAGGGAGAAAAGAATGGCGATTATCAAGTGTAAAATGTGCGGCGGGGATTTAAACGTCGAAGAAAACAGCCAGATCGCAGTTTGTGAATACTGTGGGACGCAGCAGACCGTCCCGAAGCAGGACAATGAGAAGAAGCTGACGTTGTTTGCACGTGCAAACCGGCTGCGCTTTGCCTGCGAATTTGACAAGGCGGCGGGCGTTTATGAGTCCATCGTGGCGGAGTTCCCGGAGGAAGCGGAAGCCTACTGGGGACTTGTGCTCTGCAAATACGGCATTGAATACGTTGACGATCCGGCTACGGGTAAAAAGGTTCCGACCTGCCATCGGTCGAGCTTTGACAGTGTGCTCGAAGATGCAAACTTTGAGCTGGTCCTGGAATATGCCGACGTGGTCACGCGGAAGCTTTACCGCGAGGAAGCCAAAGCCATTGAGGAGTTGCGGCGCGGCATCATCGAGGTATCCAGCCGGGAAGAACCATATGATATTTTTATCTGCTACAAAGAGACAGACGAGAATGGCCAGAGGACACTCGATTCCGTTTTGGCACAGGACTTATATGATGCACTGACGGAAAAAGGATACCGGGTATTCTTCTCTCGCATTACATTGGAGGATAAGCTCGGGCAGGAGTACGAGCCGTACATCTTTGCTGCGCTTAATTCCGCGCGTGTGATGCTGGCGGTCGGCACAGACTACGAATATTTCAACGCTCCGTGGGTCAAGAACGAGTGGAGCCGGTACTTGCAGCTCATCGCCGCCGGGCAGAAAAAGTCTCTCATTCCCTGCTATAAAAATATCGACGCTTATGATATGCCGAAGGAATTTGCAAAGCTGCAAGCGCAGGATCTCGGCAAGGTCGGCGCGACGCAGGATCTGCTGCGCGGCATTGAGAAGATCATGGGAAAAAGCGTTGTCGTGACCGCTGCTGCACAGCCAGCCGCTGGCGCTACCGCCGCATATACAGAACGTGGTTTTCTTTTCCTTGAAGATGGTGACTTTGTAAAAGCAAACGACTATTTTGAGCACGCGCTTGACCAGAATCCGAGGGACTGGCAGGCGTATCTGGGCAAGGTTTTTGCGGCGCTGCATATTTCCGCGCTTCAGGAAATGGAACAAATGACCGTTGATCTTGACCGCGCAAAGGACTTTGCACGGGCGATACAGTTCGCTCCTGTAGCTGAACAGGAAACGCTGCTGTCCCTGCAAAGCCGTATGCAGCGGAAATATGCCATATGGCGGCTTCGCAGCGTGCTGGCACGCGGTATGCATAAAAAGGAGCGGGCGGAAAAACGCGAACAGGCGCAGCTGGCAGTGCAGGGACAGCAGCAGGAAGAATATGACACCTGCGTCAGGAAGCTGCATGAAGCCAAAACCGTAGAAGAAGTGCTTGCCATCGCAGACAGGTTGCAGGCGAGTACGCACCGGGATGCCGACCGTCTGCGGCAGGAATGTCTGAACCGGGCAGGGAGAGTCTCAGCGGCAGAAGAGGCTGTTCAAAAAAGTCAGTCTGAGCTAGGCGCGTTCAGAAATAGTCAGGAAGCGCAGCTTTCCGCCGCGCAGAAAGAATTAAACGATGCGACTGCGGAAATCGCAAGGGTTAGATCGAAAATCGCCATCAGGCAGGAGGAGCTAGATGCGGCGGGGTTATTTGCCGGTGCGAAAAAGCGCAAGCTTCGGGAGGAGATCAGTTCTCTTGTGATGCGGCAGAGAGCACTGGAACAGTCTGTAGCCAAAGCATATGAACAGTGCGGCAGGCTCGCAAAACAGGAAAAAGACCTGCAGGCTGCGCTTCAAGCGGCGCAGGAAGCGCTTGCGAATGCATGGGAAGACATGGCATAGGAGGACGTTATGGCAATCATCAAATGTAAAATGTGCGGCGGAGATATTGATATCTCGCCTGACAAGACCTTTGGGACGTGCGAATACTGCGGCAGCACGATGACTCTGCCGAAGGTAGACGATGAGCAGCGGGCGGCGGCGTTCAACCGCGGCAATCACTTTAGGCGCAGCGGTGAGTTTGACAAGGCGCTGGCCGTGTATGAGCGGATCGTTGCCGAGGACGACAACGACGCTGAGGCGCACTGGTGCTGCGCGCTGTGCCGGTTCGGTATTGAATATGTGGAGGACCCGGCGACGTATGAGTGGCTGCCGACGTGCCACCGCGCGAGCTTCGATAGCTTCCTGGAGGACGTGGACTATCTGGCCGCAGTCGAGCATTCCGACGGCATCACCCGCCGCCAGTATCAGAAGGACGCAGCGAAAATCGCCGAGGTGCAGCGCGGCATCCTTGCCACGTCGCAGAACGAGCAGCCGTTCGACATCTTCCTCTGCTACAAGGAAACCGGTGAGGACGGCCAGCGCACGCGCGACAGCCTGATGGCGCAGGAGGTCTATTACGAGCTGACCGAGCAGGGCTATCGCGTATTCTTCGCACGCATCACATTGGAAGATAAGGCGGGCACGGAATATGAGCCGTATATCTTCGCGGCGCTGAACTCTGCCAAAGTCATGGTCGTGATCGGCTCGAAGCCGGAGCATTTTAACGCCGTCTGGGTCAAAAACGAATGGAGCCGCTTCCTGTCCATGATGAAAAAAGATCGGAGCAAGCTGCTCCTGCCGTGCTACCGCGATATGGATCCGTATGATCTGCCGGAGGCACTGTCTGTGCTGCAAAGCTATGATATGAGCAAGATCGGCTTCATGCAGGATCTGATCCGCGGCGTCAAAAAGGTGATCGACGCGGGCAAGCCGCAGGAGGCTGCCAAGGAAACGGTCAAGGAAACCGTCGTTGTACATAATGAGGGCGGCAGCAACGTGCAGGCGCTTTTGAAGCGCGGCAATATGGCGCTGGAGGACGGCGAGTGGAGCAAGGCTGATGAGTTTTTTGAGCAGGTACTCAATCAAGACGCGGAGTGCGGCGCGGCGTATCTGGGAAAGTTCTTGGCCAAGGCGCGCAAGGCGAGCACACAGGCCTATGCGCAAAGCAAGTGTGAAGAGATTGCCGCTGACGCGCCGACAGAGCGGAACACGCTTGCCTGCGAGGAAGATCAGGCGTTTATCGATGCATGCATTCAAAAGTATCAGGTTGAGAGATATTATCCGGCAAGCGAGATTTGCAAGGAACTCGGCTCCGACCGCTATTATTGCGCCGACCGGGCGGCATATTTCCGCGACGCACAGAAAAAGGCCATGCAGCGGCTGGACGATGACCGGAACTTTGCCCGTGCGGAGAAATTTGCCGACGGCGAAGCAAAAGTGCAGTGCGAGGCGCTGCGCACTGGCCTGACGAGCACCCTGCTCCAGCAGGCGCAGAACGCAGAACAGGAAGCAGCGGACGAAAAGCAGCGCGTCACAGACGCCTATCACGCTTTTTTGAAGGAGACCGAGCCGAAGCTTGCCGCGCGGCAAAAGGAAGCGAAAGCTGTCGAAAAAGAGAAAGAAACGATCAAAAAAGAACTCCAAGGCGAAGAAGCAAAATTGCAGCAGGAGCTTTCTCAGATAAAAGGGTTCTTCTCCGGCAAGCAACGTGAAAGGATCAGAATGAAGCTGGAAGAAATCACAGCGGAAATTCAGAAGCTTGAATTGATGGAGGCTGCTGAAGAGTTCTGCACACATGGAGAACTGGGAAAGGCTGCCATTTCCTTTGGCAAAGCAGGTAATTGTCGAGATGCGCGAGCGCGAGCCCTCGCGCTGTGGGATACCATCGCTGTAAGAGAAACGCTTGCAGCAGGAAGCTGTCACACCGTCGGTTTGAAGGCAGACGGCACGGTCGAGGCGGTGGGTGACAATGAGTATGGTCAGTGCGATGTGTCCGGCTGGGCAGACATTGTCGCCGTTTCAGCAGGAGAGCTTCACACCGTCGGTTTGAAGGCAGACGGCACGGTCGTGGCGGTGGGTGACAATGGTTATGGTCGCTGCAATGTGCCCGATTGGACAGACATTGTCGCCGTTGCAGCAGGAGAACGTCACACCGTCGGCTTGAGGGCAGACGGCACGGCCGTGGCGGTGGGGCGGAATTATTCTGGTCAGTGCGATGTGTCCGGCTGGACAGACATTGTCGCCGTTGCGGCAGGAGGCTACCACACCGTCGGCCTAAGGGCAGACGGCACGGTCGTGGCGGTGGGTGACAATGAGGAAGGTCAGTGCGATGTGTCCGGCTGGGCAGACGTTGTCGCCGTTGCAGCAGGAGACGATCACACCGTTGGCCTGAAGGCAGACGGCACGGCCGTGGCGGTGGGGTATAATGGGAGTGGTCAGTGCGATGTGTCGGGTTGGAGAGACATTGTCGCCGTTTCAGCAGGACTCCATCACACCGGCGGCTTGAAGGCAGACGGCACGGTCGTGGCGGTGGGTGACAATGAGGATGGCCAGTGCGATGTGTCCGGCTGGACGGACATTGTCGCCGTTGCAGCAGGAAGCTCTCACACCGTCGGCCTGAAGGCAGACGGCACGGTCGAGGCGGTGGGGTCGAATGCGGATGGTCGGTGCGATGTGCTCGGCTGGACAGACATCAAACTCCCCAACTGACAGAGAAAGAAGGACGAGAAGATGGCGATTATTAAATGTAAGATGTGCGGCGGGGATATTGAGATCTCTGCGGACAAGACCTTTGGGACATGCGAATACTGCGGCAGCACGATGACTCTGCCGAAGACGGACGACGACCAGCGGCTGAGCCTGTTCAACCGCGGCACGCATCTGCGGCGAAACGGTGAGTTTGACAAGGCTGCGGCGATCTACGAGCGGCTGATCGGCGAGAACGACGCGGATGCCGAGGCGCACTGGAACCTGGTGCTCTGCCGGTACGGCATCGAGTATGTGCAGGACCCGGCCTCCGGCGAACGCATCCCGACCTGTCACCGCGCGAGCTTTGACAGCATTCTGAACGATGTGGACTATCAGGCTGCGCGCAAATACTCCGACGGCGTGGCGCGGAGCCTGTACGAAAAAGAGGCGCAGCGCATCGCCAGCTTGCAAAAAGACATTCTGGCGATCTCGCAGAAGGAAACGCCGTTTGACGTGTTCATCTGCTACAAGGAATCCGACGAAAGCGGCAAACGCACGAAGGATTCCGCGCTGGCGCAGGATATTTACTACCAGCTCACCGACGCGGGCTATAAGGTCTTCTTCGCGCGCATCACGCTGGAAGACAAGCTCGGGCAGGAATACGAGCCGTATATCTTTGCTGCCCTGCACTCGGCCAAGGTCATGGTTGTGGTCGGCACGAAGCCGGAATATCTGAACGCCGTATGGGTCAAAAACGAGTGGAGTCGGTATCTGGCGCTCATGCGCACCGACCGCAGCCGTCTGCTCATCCCCTGCTACCGCGATATGGACCCGTATGATATGCCAGAAGAACTCAGTATGCTGCAAAGTCAGGATATGGGCAAAATCGGTTTTATTCAAGACCTCATCCGGGGCGTCAAGAAGGTCGTGGACGCGGCAAAGCCGCAGGAGGCTGTGACAGAGACGGTCAAAGAGACCGTCGTGGTACATAATGAGGGCGGCAGCAACGTGCAGGCCCTGCTCAAGCGCGGCAATATGGCGCTGGAGGACGGCGAGTGGAGCAAGGCGGACGAGTTTTTTGAGCAGGTACTCAATCAGGACGCCGAATGCGGCGCGGCATATCTGGGAAAGTTCTTAGCCCGCGTGGAGTGCCGTTCGGCAAAGGTCTACGCAGACGCATATATCGAAGACGTGAAGGCCGATGCTCCCAACGAAAAAAACGCGGATGCGTGTGAACCGGATGAGGCCTTTATCACGTCGTGTGTGGAAAAATATACAGTGCCCGGGATCCTGAGTGGGAATCAGATCCGTCAGATGCTGGAGTTTGATCTGGAATATTGTGAGGCATCGAGCCTTTACGCGCTGCGTGCAGAGGAAGCACAGGAGCAGTTTGCCGCCGACAAAGAGCTGATGCGTGCCACAAAGTATGCTTCCAGCGAGGCCAAGACGATCACGGAGGATATTCCGCAGACGCTGGACACGCTGCGGCGGGATGCGCAAAAGCGCGAGGACGCGGAAAAAGCCAGAATCACAGCAGATTACCGCAAATTCCTGACAGAAACCGAAGCCAAACTGGAAGAGGAGCACCCGCAGCGCCTGAAAGAGGCGGAGGAAGCGAGGAAAGCCGAAGCCGACCGCCAGCGCAAGGCAAAGGCTGCCGAAAAGAAGATAGCCATTGTTGCGGGCATTGCAACAGCTGTGATTGCGCTTGTTCTGGTCATTGTTAACGTCATCATTCCGGCTGTGAACTATTCCAAGGCTGAGAAACTGCTGGCTGCCGGAGATTATGGCAATGCAATCGCGGCATTTGCGGCGCTTGGCGATTACAGGGATGCGGCGGAAAAGAAAATACAAGCAAAGGCTGCCGAGGAAGAGCCACGAAACGCACAGGCCTATGCAGATGCTGAATTGCTGCTGGCCGAAGGAAAAAATATTGAAGCGGCCATCGCGTTTGGAAGAATTGCTGGATATAAGGATGCGCGAGAAAGAAGTTTCAAACTGTGGGGTGTCAATAGCCCTACGATTATTGCGAGATATGAGCATACCGTTGCATTGAAGACAGATGGCACTGTAGTTGCGGTGGGAGATAACGAGTACGGTCAATGTGATGTTTCCGAATGGACGGATATTGTGGCAATTAGCGGTACAGATACGAACACTGTCGGCCTAAAAGCAGACGGAACTGTAGTTGTCGCGGGTGATAACGAGGATGGACAGTGTAATGTTTCAGATTGGACAGATATTATGGCAATTTGTTCTGGAATTCCCACCGTCGGTCTGAAAACTGATGGGACTGTGATTACCACGCGAGACAGAGAGATCAAAGTTTCCGACTGGACCAATATCGCGGAAATCTGCAAAGAAAATGGCCGAATCGTCGGGCTAAAAACAGATGGAACGGTAGTTGCCACGGGCTTTAACAGGGATGGTCAATGTGATGTTTCGGGCTGGACTGATATTGTGGCAATCAGTGCTGGGCTGTGTCACACGGCCGGTCTGAAAGCAGACGGAACTGTGGTCGCTGTGGGCGATAACTATCATGGTCAATGTGATGTCTCCAACTGGACAGATATTGTGGCGATCAGCGCTGGAGGTCAGCACACAGTCGGGCTAAAAGCTGATGGGACTGTGGTTGCAGTTGGTGAAAACCATGCGGGCCAATGTAATGTTTCTGGCTGGACGGACATTGTGTCGATCTGGGCATCAGCTTGGAATACAGTTGGCCTGAAAGCAGATGGAACTGTGGTTGCTGTAGGCGATAACGATGATGGCCAATGCAATGTTTCTTATTGGAGGGATATCGTGGCGATTAGCACTGAGATTGGCCACACAGTCGGCCTGAAAGCGAACGGAACTGTGGTTGTTGCGGGTGACAACACATATGATCTATGGGACGTTTCTGACTGGACGGATATCAAAGTGCCGAATAAGTGAGGGGGAAGGAACTGCGATGCAGAGCAAATCAAAAGGACGTGAAAAAATAATGAAAATCATCAGGAAAAAGACTGCAATTATTTTCTTTCTTGCCATACTGCTATTTCCTCTTGTAGTTAAGCTTGTTTGCCTGATTCCGCCGTTGAAAGAAATCGGATTAGATTCAGATGGATGTCTCGCATTTTATGGAACTGCATTTGGTATTTTTGCTTCTTTCTACACCTACAGGGCTGAAAAGCGCAAGAGCGAATTGCAGCACAGACGGGATATTATGCCTAAAATCAGCATTGAATTGCAGCAAAGGCGCACCCAACGTGAGCTTTTTGATTTATCGATTTATATTTCAGGAGATCGACCGTTTTTTGACGTGTTTCTTTTCGATGAATATGTTTTCGGGAAAGTAGAGGAAAGCGAAAAGATTTCAATTTCATTTGGCTTATCGAAAGAACAGCAGGATTGTCTGAAACCGGACGTAAATGTATCAGTTGACGAGGATGAGATTATGGATACAGACGGATACCCTAAGTATATACAAATCGTGTGCCATGATATTGAAAACACAGGCTGGGTCTGTAATTTTGATAAAGTAGACTGTAATGGAAAAAGATTTTACGCTTCCGTTGGCCCGTGGAGTGTATAAGGAGGATAACCATGTCCAAATTTGTCATTGAATGTCCCAACTGTGGGAAATTTGCGGAGGCCAAGACAGGCTTCTTTGCGAGAAAGAAAATTGACTGTGCGTGCGGCTACACGATCAACGTGCGTACGGACAAGCTGGCCGGGCGCGAGTGCCCGCACTGTGGGAACATGGTCGTGTTCGACCAGTCCAAGGGCGAAAAAGCGCTCTGCCCGGTCTGCCATGAGCCGATCAACACGATGGCCGAGCAGTCCAGCACTGTGGAGTTTTCCTGCGCGCAGTGCGGCATCCGCCTGCGCACAAGCAAGGCGGCCGCGACCTATACCTGCCCCGTCTGCGACTGCGTGAACGACGTAGCCGAGCGGGTCGCGACTGAGAAGATCAAAAAGGACGGCCTTGCCAGCATCATCAAATACGAGGGCGACAACGAAACGCTCGTCTGGAAGCACCCGATCGAGGACTTCAACTTCGGTTCGCAGCTGATCGTCCATGAAAGTCAGGAGGCCATTTTCTTCCGCGATGGGCAGGCGCTCGACCTCTTTGGCGCGGGCCGCTACACGCTGCAAACGCAGCAGCTGCCGCTGCTGGAGAAGCTCTACAAGCTCCCGACCGACACCGAGGGCACGTTCCATTCCGAGGTCTACTTTGTCAACCTCGCCACCCAGATGGGCGTCAAATGGGGCACGGACAGCAAGGTGCGTCTGTTTGACCCTGCCTCCGGCTTACATATCGAGATCGGCGCGTCGGGCGAGTTTAACATCCGCGTGACCGATTCGCGCAAACTGCTGCTCAAGGTCGTCGGCACGACGGGCGGGCTTGGGCAGGAGCAGCTGCTCGGCATCGGGAACGGCAAGGGCTTCTTCCGTTCGATGGTCATGACGCAGGTCAAGAGCTACCTCGCGCAGACGATCAAGGAAAATACCATCAACATTCTGGAGATCGACGAGCACCTCATGGCGCTCTCCGGTGCGCTGCGCGAGCGGATCAACGCCGCGCTGGATGAGTACGGTCTGACCATGCCAGAGTTCTACGTCAGCCGCATCGTAACGCCGGACGACGACCCCAATTTCCGCCGCATGAAGGAGCAGTACGCCGAGCAGTATCTGCTCGTCCGGCAGGAGGGGATCCGCAAAGCCGAGGCGGAAGCCGCGGCAGACCGCAAGGCCGTCGAGGCGCAGACAGCGGCGCGAATGAAGATCATCGGCGCACAGGGAGAAGCGGAAGCGCTCAAAATTCAGAAGCAGGCCGAAGCGGAGGCCTACCGGATGCAGGCGGAGGCGGAAGCCGCCGAAATGCGCATGAAGGGCTACACCTATCAGCAGGAAACGTCGCGGCAGGTCGGTTTGGAAGCGATGAAAAACGGTCTTGGCGGCGGTGCGAACGCCGCCGGTGCGCTGGGCGACCTCGCGGGGCTTGGCGTGAGCCTTGGCGCGATGGGCAGCGTCATCGGCATGACGAAGGACGCGCTGAATCCCATGACGCAGGACGCTGCGCAGATGGGCGCGGCAGTCGGCGCAGCTGTCGCGGGCGGTTGGGATTGCCCGGCGTGCGGCCACAAGAACATCTCCACGAACTTCTGCCCCGACTGCGGCGGCAGAAAGCCTGAAGCGAAAACCGGCTGGGACTGCGCACAGTGCGGCACGAAGAACATCCAGAGCAGATTCTGCCCGAACTGCGGCGCAAAGAAGCCGGAGGGATCCAACGGCTGGATCTGCCCGGAATGCGGCACAAAAGATATTCTGAGCAAGTTCTGCCCCAACTGCGGTGCGCGGAAACCGGAAGAAAAACATGGCTGGATTTGCCCGGATTGCGGTACGAAGGATATTATGACAAACTTCTGCCCGAACTGCGGGCGGAAGAAAGATGAATCCTGCTGATTGGAGGGATAGATGATGAAACTGAGCAAAGGGAAATTTCAGACGATTCTGATTCTTGCCATTGTGCTGGCCGCATATCTGTTGCTGGCATTCGTGATTCCGTTTGCAAAGACCGCTGTGTTCTGGCTGGCGCTGGTGTTCACGCTGGCAGCGTTTGGTTTGCAGCTTTATGTGCTGAAGCTGTCGTTTGAAAAAGGGCTGGATGCGCGCAGCAAGTTCTATGGCTTTCCGATTGCGCGCGTCGCCTCTGTGTATTTGATCATACAGATCGTGCTGAGCTTTCTGTTCATGGCGCTCGCCGCATTCTGCCCGGCTTGGATCGCCGCGGTCGTTTTCGTGCTTCTGCTGGCTGCTGCGGCCGTTGGTGTTGTTGCGGCAGACGCGATGCGCGACGAGGTCGAGCGGCAGGACGCGCAGCTCAAGGCCGATGTGGCTGCCATGCGCGCACTTCAGTCCCGTGCGGCAGCGCTGGTTTCTCGCTGTGAGAATGCAGAGTTGAAGGCAGATGCGCAGAAGCTTTCCGATGCGTTCCGATACAGTGACCCCGTGACTAATGACGCAACAAAGGACGCTGAACATGAACTTTTCACCTGCATGGACGAGCTGGAGCGGGCTGTTCTCGACAATGACACCGAAAGTGCGAGGGTGCTGATCAAACGCGCAGCAGCGCAGCTGGCAGAGCGGAACCGCCTGTGCAAGCTGAACAAGTGACGTTTCTTGCCAGCCTTAATACCAACCAGCCGAATAAAAGCAGGAGGCGGCCCATAACTTTGGGCTGCCTCCTGCTTTTATTCGGTTGTCAGTCAGAAATACTTATTGCACAGCAGACGGTACGGCGGTTCGTCTTCTTCGATCTTCGGGAAGCGGCCGACAGGCGGGTTGAAGCGGTTGTCGGTGTTGTCGTCGCTGCACTGGCTGACCTCGCCAAGCAGGACGGGGCCGGTGCCCGCCTCGACCGCGAAGTCGTGGTACATTCCTTGCGTGACCCAGAGGCTTTCGCCCGGACGCAGACGGATCTGCGTGCCCGCGGGAACCGTGCGCTTCAGGCCGTCGCAGTGGACGGTCACGTCGGACTCATAATCAATTTCTTCATTCGGCAGGCTGTTGTACACGCGGATGAGGCAGTTACCGCCGCCGCGGTTGATAATGTCCTCGGTCTTGTACCAGTGAAAATGGTTCGCGGCCATCTGGCCCTCCTTCAGATACAGCAGCTTCTCTGCGTAGACCTTCGGATATTTTTCCGGCTGCGTGCGGCAGCCGTTGCGGATGGTGATGAGGGAGAAGCCGAATTTGCCAAAATCGCCGAGGCCGAAATCCGTGATATCCCAGCCGAGCATACAGTCGCGCACTTCATCGTATTCATGGCCCTTCGTCTTCCACTCCTCGGGCGTGAAGTGACAGAATGGCGGCAGATAGCACTTGTATTTTTCGCACATGGCCTCCAGCTCCCTGAGCGCTTTGTTGATCTCAGAACGTTTCATAATACCTCTGCGACAGGCTGAAGGCGATCTCCGACAAGCGGAGGCTCGATATCATCAAGCTCATCAAAAACGAATCTCTCTGCGGGCAGGATCTGGCCGAGCGCATCGGCCTGTCTCCCGCCACGATCTCCCACCACATGAGCTCGCTCGTGTCCGCCGGGTTCATCCACGTGGACAAGCAGAACCCGCGCGGCTTCAACCTTGAGGCTGCGCGGGTCCTGTTTTGGCGAAAGAAATCCCGCAAACAAGTGACCGGCTTGTCTGCGGGGGATTCTTTATCAATATGAGGGGAAAATGAAAAAGTGTTTATCGCTTCTTGCAGGATTATCATAGCAAGGGTTTATTAAAAAACTTAGAGGCAAGTTTTTAAATAACTATTAAATTCGAAACTTCTTTTTTCGATCAAATGTTTACAAAAATATCACAATTTTCGGCCCTGCTCCCCCTTGACAAATTCCGGGTACAGGACTATGATGAAGCCAAAATGAATTAGCACTCATGAATATAGAGTGCTAACGCTGGAAGAAGAGGTGTGAACTATGAACGCACAGAACTATACGCAGAAATCTCTGGAGGCCATTCAGGCCGCCCAGAAGCTGACCATTGAAAACCAGAACCAGCAGATCGAGCAGATCCATCTGCTGGCCGCGCTTTTGAAGCAGGAAAACGGCCTTGTGCCGCAGCTGCTGAAAAAGATGGGCGTGACGCTTGAAAGCTTTGAGGCTGCGGTGGACGCGGAGCTGGCGAAGCTGCCGCGCGTGACCGGCTCGGGCCGCGAGGCGGATAAATATTATGTTGCGCGCGCCGTCGACACGGCGCTGAACAGCGCGGAAGACATCGCGAAGCAGATGAAAGACGAATATGTCTCCGTCGAGCATCTGTTTTTGTCCCTGATCGAAAACGCGGACGCGGTGCTGAAAAGCCTGTTCCGTCCGTACCAGATCACGAAGGAGGCCTGCCTGCAGGCGCTGCAGTCGGTGCGCGGCAGCCAGCGCGTGACGTCCGACACGCCGGAGGATACGTATGAGGCGCTTGCCAAATACGGCACGGATCTGGTCAAGCGTGCACGGGAGCAGAAGATGGACCCGGTCATCGGCCGTGACGACGAGATCCGGAATGTCATCCGCATCCTGTCCCGCAAGACGAAGAACAACCCGGTTCTCATCGGCGAGCCGGGCGTCGGCAAAACAGCCATCGTCGAGGGCCTTGCGCAGCGGATCGTTGCGAACGAGGTTCCGAAGTCCCTGCAGGACAAGACAATCTTCTCACTCGATATGGGCGCATTGATTGCAGGCGCAAAGTACCGCGGTGAATTTGAAGAGCGTCTGAAGGCCGTGCTGGCCGAGGTCAAAAAGTCCGAAGGGCGTATCATCCTGTTTATCGATGAACTGCATACCATTGTCGGTGCGGGCAAGACCGAAGGCTCGATGGACGCAGGCAATCTGTTAAAGCCGATGCTCGCGCGCGGCGAGCTGCACTGCATCGGCGCGACGACGCTGGACGAATACCGCCAGTATATCGAAAAGGATCCCGCGCTTGAGCGCCGGTTCCAGACCGTTCTGGTGCAGGAGCCGACGGTGGAGGATACCATCGCCATCCTGCGTGGTCTGGAGTCCCGGTACGAGGTCTTCCACGGCGTCAAGATCACGGACAACGCGATCATCGCCGCCGCGACGCTCAGTAATCGCTATATTACCGACCGCTTCCTGCCCGACAAGGCTATCGACCTCATTGACGAGGCCTGCGCCATGATCCGAACGGAAATGGACTCCATGCCGACCGAACTGGATGTCATCAACCGCAAGATCATCCAGATGCAGATTGAGGAAGCAGCGCTCAAAAACGAGGACGACGAGCTTTCCAAGGCGCGGCTGACGGAACTGCAAAAGGAACTGGCCGAACAGCGCGAAACGTTCAACTCCATGAAAGCCAAATGGGAAAACGAGAAGAACGCCATCGGCCGCGTGCAGCAGCTGCGCGAACGCATCGAGCAGATCAACCGCGATATTGAATCTGCCGAACAGAGTTACGATCTCGAAAAGGCCGCGAAGCTGAAGTACGGCGATCTGCCCGAAGCGAAAAAGCAGCTGGAGCAGGAGGAACGGCTGGCGCAGAGCGGCAAGGAGACGAGCCTGCTCCGCAACAAGGTCACGGAGGAGGAGATCGCCAAGATCATCGAGCGCTGGACGGGTATCCCGACCGCAAGACTGATGGAGGGCGAACGCGACAAGCTGCTGCATCTCGAAGATACGCTGCACAAGCGTGTTGTCGGCCAGGATGAGGCCGTGCGCGTCGTCTCTGAGGCTATCCAGAGAAGCAGAGCAGGCATTCAGGACCCGAACCGGCCGCTCGGCTCGTTCCTGTTCCTTGGCCCCACGGGCGTCGGCAAGACAGAGCTTGCCAAGACGCTGGCAGAGGCGCTGTTTGACGATGAAAAGAATCTGGTGCGCATCGATATGTCGGAGTATATGGAGAAATTCTCCGTGTCGCGTCTGATCGGCGCGCCTCCCGGATATGTGGGCTACGAGGAGGGCGGCCAGCTGACCGAAGCCGTGCGCCGCAGACCGTATTCCGTCATTCTGTTTGACGAGATCGAAAAAGCGCACCCGGACGTGTTCAACATTCTGCTGCAGGTGCTCGACGACGGCCGCATCACCGACTCGCAAGGCAGAACCGTGGACTTCAAGAACACCATCATCATCCTGACCTCGAATCTCGGTTCGCAGGCCATTCTGGACGGCATCACGCCGGAGGGTGAAATTTCGGAGGCTGCGAAAAACGAGGTGCAGACGCTCCTGCGCCGCAATTTCCGCCCGGAATTCCTGAACCGGCTGGATGAGATCGTCTTCTATAAGCCCCTGTCGAAGGAAAACATCACTGGCATCATCGATCTGCAGATCGCGGCGCTTAATAAGCGCCTTGCCGACAAGCAGCTCAAGTGCGAGCTGACCCCGGCGGCAAAGAGCTTTGTCATCGACGCGGCCTATGACCCGCAGTTCGGCGCAAGACCGCTGCGCCGCTACCTGCAGCACACGGTCGAGACGCTTCTTGCGCAGCGCATCCTGCGCGGCGATGTGCTCCCCGGTCAGACGCTTGTCTGCGACGAGCAGAACGGCGAGCTGGTCATCAGCGCGAAATAAAATACAAACGCCCTGCCGCAGCTCTCTGCGGCAGGGCATGAAAAACTCCGGGCCTTTCAGGCCCGGAGTTTTTTACGGTAAGACGCATGGCAGGACTGCACACCCTTCTCCGAATGGATGCTACACCCGTTACCCGGACAGCCAGCTCCGAAACGGCAACCTTGCGGCACACAGGGTAGACTGCTTAGTGCTGCTTGGTTCCCCACCTGACACGGTTCACAGAGCCCTATTGCGCAAGACCAGATCTTCAACACCGCTTATCCGGGTCAGACGACACAGCATACACCCTCGGTCGGGAATTCCTCCCCGCTGTAGCGGATTGCGGGTAACAGGGCACCGCTATCTCCCCAAGTAGTGCAGCCTTGCCATACGTCTCGCCGTTTTGCGTTCAGTCAAGCTTGCTCTCGACAAAATCGACCAGCTCGCCGACGGTCGCGATCTTTTCCTCCAGCTCCAGATCGACGCCGAGCTGCTCTTCCAGATCCATGACCATCTCGACGGTATCCAGCGAATCGACGCCGAGGCTTTCGAACGTGGTGTCGCGGGTGATCTCGTCTGCCGGAATATCGAGCTGCGAGGCAAGATACGCCTGAATCTTCTCAAACATCTTGAATTCCTCCGTTGTTACGGTTTCAAATTGCATAAGACTATGATACGAATATTTTCCCGGTTGTCAAGCATAAAAGTGTAAATATTCTGTGTTTTCGAAATTCTTTCATGGCAGGTCCTGCCTTCTTAGTTCAAAAAGTCGCGCAGCTTCTTGCTTCTGGACGGATGGCGCAGCTTGCGCAGGGCCTTGGACTCGATCTGGCGGATGCGTTCGCGCGTGACGTCGAACTCCTTGCCGACCTCCTCGAGCGTGTGCGGCTTGCCGTCGGTCAGACCGAAGCGCATCCGCAGCACCTGCTCCTCACGCGGGGTCAGCGTGGACAGAACCTCCTCAAGCTGCTCGCGCAGCAGCGTGTAGGACGCCTCCTCCGACGGCTGCGAGGCCTCGTCGTCCTGAATGAAGTCGCCCAGATGGCTGTCCTCCTCCTCACCGATCGGCGTTTCGAGGGAAACCGGCTCCTGCGCAATTTTCAGGACTTCTTCGACCTTGCTCTCCTCAATATGCAGCTCGTCCGCGATCTCCTTCGTCGTCGGCTCACGGCCCAGCTTCTGCACCATGGAGTGCGACGTGCGCAGCACACGGTTGATCGTCTCGACCATGTGCACCGGAATGCGGATCGTGCGCGCCTGGTCGGCGATGGCGCGGGTGATGGACTGCCGGATCCACCAGGTCGCATAGGTGGAGAATTTATAGCCCTTCGTATAGTCAAATTTTTCAACAGCCTTCATCAGGCCCAGATTGCCCTCCTGGATGAGATCGAGCAGCTGCATCCCCCGGCCCACGTAGCGCTTTGCGATCGACACGACGAGACGCAGATTGGCCTCAGACATACGCTTGCGTGCGTCCTCGTCGCCCTCGGCCATTTTTTTCGCGATCTCCTGCTCCTCCTCAGGCGTCAGGAGCTTGATGCGGCCGATCTCCTTGAGGTACATCCGCACAGGGTCGTCCAGCTTGGCGTTTTCCACGTCCTCGGGCAGCGCCTCCGGCTCGTCCAGATCCGCGGGCAGGCCCTCGTCCTCGATGGCCTGCATTTCACTGAGCGTGGGGTTGTCCATATCAGCTGTGCCGATGAGGTCCAGCACGTCGGAGACGTCGATCTCGATGCCGGCCTGCTCAAGAATGTCATAGAAGCGCTCGGTCTGGTCCTGCGTGGCGTCCACGTCGTCGAGCGTTTCAACCAGATGCTTGGAGGAAACCTTTCCGGTCTTTTTCGCCTCGGTAATCAGCGCTTCGAGCTTTTGGCGGTTTTCTGCCGTGAGATCCATCTTCTGCAGAAGTTCCAATTCTTTTCCCATTGCTTACCCTCCATACTGTTTTGTTGATTTCATCTGTTCGGCCAGCAGCCGCAGATTTTCCTCCGAGCGCGTCAGGCTCCGACCCTCATATTCTTCCTGGATCACGCGCAGATAATCCGCGAACGCTTCATCAGAAACGGGAGCGGTATCCCGGCTCATCACATAGGACAGGTGCGCCATTTCCTCCGGCGTGAGATCCGGCCCCAGCGCGGCAAGCGAAACGGGCCGCCCGGACTGTACGCGCTGGCGCAGGTCGGCCAGCACCCGGCCGAACAGGTCGACCGAAAACGCCTCCGCCGGGAGCTTCACGTTCGCGATCAGCTCCGGCTCACGCAGGAGCGTGCAGATCAGGCCCTCCTCGGCGGTCGCGGAACGGAGATTGTCATAGCGGATGGCGCGGGTCTTCGGCGCACGCTGGCGCGCGATGTCCAGCTCCTGCGCCTCCTGCTTTTTCTGCTCGATGGCGCGGGCCTTGCGGTAGGCCTTTTTGATTTCCAGCTGCATGGCCTCCGGCGTGATGCCGGCGGCCTCTGCCGCGCGCCGTCCGTAGACCTCGCGCTGTACCGCGTTCGGGAATGTGGCGATGAGCGCGGCGGCCTGATTCAAAAATTCCACGCGCTGATCGTCGAGCGTCAGGTCGTATTTGCGCTTGAGGCTGTCCAGCCGGTACTCCGCCTGATTCTGGCAGGCGTCCAGCAGCACCTCGAAGCGCTGCGCGCCGTATTTTTTCAAAAACTCATCCGGGTCCTTCGCGCCCTGCATCCGCAGGACGCGCACCTGAATGCCGGTCTTTTCGAGCATGGGGATGGCGCGGCGCGTGGCGTTCTGCCCGGCCTCGTCGCCGTCGTAGGTCAAAATGACCTGATTGGTGTATTTTGCGAGGATATTCGCATGCTCCTCCGTCAGAGATGTGCCGAGCGAGGCGACGGCGCAGTCGAACCCGTACTGGTGCAGCGCGATGGCGTCCATATAGCCCTCGGTCAGGATGATGCGGCCCTGCTTGCTCTTACGGGCGATGTTGAGCGCGAATAAATTCTTGCGCTTGTTGAAGATGATCGTTTCGGGCGAGTTCAGGTATTTCGGCGTGGAATCGTCCATCACGCGGCCACCGAAGCCGATGATATTGTTCCGGATATCGATGATGGGAAACATGAGCCGGTTGCGGAACCGGTCGTACACGCCGCCGTTTTTGCCCCGCAGGGAAAGACCCGCGTCGACCAGCTCGTCGAGCTTATAGCCCTTTTCCTTCATCGCGTCCGTAAGCTCCGCCCACGCGTTCGGGCTGAAGCCAAGCCCGAAGCGCTTGACCGTCTCCATGCTGAGCGCCCGCTTTTGTATGTACGCCTGCGCTTCGGTTCCGACGGGGGAGAACAGCTGCTGGCGGAAGAACCGCGCCGCGTCCTTGCACAGCGCCCAGAGGCGCTCCTGCTTCTGGTACTGCGAGCGATAATTCTCGTCCTCCGGGACCTCCAGCCCCGCGCGCTTTGCAAGGAACCGCACCGCGTCGGGATAGTCCAGCCCCTCGATCTGCATGATGAAGTTGATCACGCCGCCGCCCGCGTGGCAGCCGAAGCAGTAATAAATCCCCTTGTCCGGCGAGACGGAGAACGACGCGGTCTTTTCCGAGTGGAACGGGCAGAGCCCAAAGAGGTTCGAGCCACGGCGCGTCAGGCTGACATACTGCCCCACGACCTCGTCGATGGGATTGCGCTCGGTGAGCGCGTCCAGAAACGGCTGCGGAAACGCCACGGGATCGACCTCCTTTCAGAATGTGTGGGCATCTGCCCCTGCAAAAATCGCGCGCAGCAGCGACTCACCGCACCTGCCACGTCGCGGGGATAAACAGATCCGAATACTTATGGACCGCGTAGCGGTCGGTCATGCCGGCAATGTAGTCGCAGACGATGCGCTCCATGCCGTCAAAGTCCAGCTGCGGGAGAAAATCCGGCGGCAGCCTTTCGGGGTTTTTCATGTAATACTCAAACAGCCTGCACAGCATATCCTTCGCCTTCGATTCCTCACCCTTGGCGACGGGATTCGTATAGACGCGGGCAAACATGAACGTGCGCAGCTGATCCATGGCCTGCGCCACGTCCGGCTGCATACCGAGCGTGCCGGTCAGCAGCGTGTTTTCAATCATATTCTCGACCAGAGTGTTGATCCGCTGTGAATGCGAGTGGCCGAGAATTTCCGCGATCTGCGCCGGGATATCGGCCTCGGTCAGGATCCCGGCGCGCATGGCGTCGTCGATATCATGGTTAATGTACGCAATGCGGTCGGACGTGCGCACGATCTGGCCCTCGAGCGTCTCAGGGATAAAGTCTCCCGTGTGGCCGAGAATGCCCATGCGCACCTCATAGGTCAGGTTCAGTCCCGCGCCGTCGCGTTCGAGCTTGTCCACCACGCGCAGCGACTGCTCGTTGTGGCGGAAGGGCTTGTCCAGCATACTGGACAGCGCCTTTTCTCCCGCGTGGCCGAACGGCGTGTGGCCCAGATCGTGGCCGTAGGCCGCGGCCTCCGCCAGATCCTGATTGAGCCGCAGTCCGCGGCAGATCGTCCGCGCGATGCGCGCGACCTCCAGCGTGTGGGTCATGCGGGTGCGGTAATGGTCGCCCTCCGGCGATAAAAACACCTGCGTCTTGTGCATCAGACGGCGGAAGGATTTGCTGTGGAGAATGCGGTCGGCGTCGCGCTGGTAGCAGGTGCGCACGTCGTTGTCGTCCTCCGGCTCCGGCCGGCCTTTTGTTTCGGCGGACTTCTGCGCCTGCGGGGACAAAAACTCGTATTCCTCCTGCTCCATCCGTTCGCGCACGTTCATAAAACCCCACCTTACCTTGTCAGAATACCTGTTATTTTTGAATTCCCTGTGGAATTTGCGTGAATTTTCTTTAAAAACTTATCGGATTTTAACGCCGTGCAGTTCCGTCCCTGTCCGTTCCGGGCGGAGGCTCCCGGCAGAAAGTTCCCGCAGAGCAGCGGCAAATGCAGCTTCTTCCGGCTCTGGCAGAAGGACGGTCATGGCGATCTCTGCGCCATAGTCCGTGTCCCGGAGCAGCCCGCCGCGCTTTTCCAGCTCCAGCTTCACGCGCTCAAAAAGCGCATAGGGGCAGGCAAGATGCAGCACGCTCCACGGGCGAAGCTCGGAGATGCCCGCGTCGTCCAGCGCGTCCTTCGCGGCCTTCGTGTACGCGCGGCAAAGGCCGCCCGCACCCAGAAGAATCCCGCCGAAATACCGCGTCACGACGCACAGCACGTCCTGTACGCCCTCGCGTTCGAGCACGTTCAGAATCGGCTGACCGGCCGTGCCCTGCGGCTCGCCGTCGTCGCTGTAACGTTTCTGACCGGAGTGCAGGATGTAGGCCCAGCAGTTGTGCCGCGCGTCGTATTCCCGCTTTTTGACGGCTTCCAGCCGGGCTCTGGCTTCGGCCTCCGTCGTGACTGGGGTGATCAGGCCCAGAAACCGCGACTTTTTTTCGATGTATTCCGATGCGCCTTCTCCGGCGGGGATCAGAAACTGTTCCATTATAGTTCCTCTATTACATACTGACGCAATCTGCCGTATAAGGTTTCATCCAGAACCGCGTCGATCTGAATTCCATTGTCTGCATACTCGCTGGAGAGCACCTGCGCCGTATCATGGAGCGCGGCGACCATGCTGCCCTGCTGATACGGCAGCAGCAGCTTCACATGATGCTTTCCGCGGCCAAGCTGCGTCTCGATTGCCCCCTTGAGCGCGTCCAGCCCATAGCCGTTTGCTGCCGAGATTGCGACTTTATCGCTCCCGCGCGGAATTTCGTCGTCCGGGACAAGATCACACTTGTTATAGCATTCCAGAACGGGCGTGCCGGGCTTTGCCAGCTCCGCGATCAGGCAGTTCACGACCGCGATATGATCCTCACGCTCCGGGTCGGCGCTGTCGATGACGTGGACGAGCAGGTCTGCGTATTCCAGCTCCTCAAGCGTAGCGCGGAACGCTTCGACCAGATGGTGCGGCAGCTTCGCGATAAAGCCGACCGTGTCCGACAGCAGCGCCTGACACGTATCGGAGACGGTCAGCTGCCGCGTCGTGGTGTCGAGCGTGTCGAACAGGCGGTTATTCGCCGGGATATCAGAGCCCGTGAGCGCGTTCAGAAGCGTCGACTTGCCCGCGTTCGTATAGCCGACGAGGGCCACGACGGGCAGCTCGTTCTTCTGCCGCCTGCGGCGCTGCTCGGCGCGGGTCTTGCGCACGAGCTCGAGATTTTCGCGCAGCTTCTGGATGCGCGAACGGATATAGCGCTTATCGGTTTCCAGCTGCGTTTCGCCGGGGCCTCTCGTGCCGATGCCGCCGCCGAGACGGCCCATTTCCTCGTTCCAGACCGTGAGCCGGGGCAGATAATACTGATACTGTGCCAGCTCGACCTGAAGCTTGCCTTCACGCGTTTTGGCGCGCTGGGCGAAGATATCAAGAATGAGCGCACTGCGGTCGAGCACGGTCGTTTTTAAAATATCTTCCAGCGTCCGCGTCTGCGAGGGGGTCAGGTCATTGTCGAAAATGACCATGTTCGCGCCCGTTTCCAGCACGAGCTGGCGGACCTCCTCGGCCTTGCCCTCGCCGATGAACGAGCGGGGGTCGGGGGTGTGCTTGTTCTGCAGGACCATTCCGGCGCATTCGCCGCCTGCGGTATTGAGAAGGGCCTCCAACTCGTCCAGCGTTGTCTCCGTCGCGGTTTCTTCCTTTGTAAAGCAGTCCGCGTTGAGGCCCACGAGCACGGCCCGGTCGATGGTTTTTCGGTTCAGTTCTTCCATAAATCCATTTCCGTCAGTTTCTTACAAATTGCGACAAGCATGAAAAAAGCCCGCACCGATACGCGGTGCGGACTGTCTTCTTACTTCAGGCCGTATTTCTTGTTGAAACGGTCGACACGTCCACCGGTGTCAACAAGCTTCTGCTTGCCGGTGTAGAACGGGTGACACTTGGAGCAAATTTCAACCTTGATGTCCTTTTTGGTAGAACCAGTCTCAATAACTGCACCACACGCGCATCTGATAGTAGTCTGTTCGTACTTGGGATGGATACCTTCCTTCATGAGTTTCACCTCTCTCATCAGATTTCTGTAAAAAGGCAGACTGCCCTTCCCTTGGTTCAAACGCCTAGATATAGTACCACAGGATGCGCCAGAATGCAAGGATAATTTTCAATTTTTCTTCCGGAACGCAAAAAACGGCCTGCAGCCAGATGGCCGCAGGCCAGTTATGCCGCCTACTGGAGGTTCCGGCGTTTGCGGAGCATGAAGTAGGTGAGAAAATAGAGGATCGCGCCGAGGACAAGCTCTGCGAGCAGGGACAGGAGCATGGTACCGTGGAAAAACTGGGCGACGGCGTGCGGAGCCTCACTGACGACCCCATTGACGACGACCATACGGCCGCCTGAAAAGACATTTTGCAGCAGGTGGTTCAGGAGGGAGCTGTCATCTGCAAGGCCTGCAAGCGTGCAGACGCCGAAGATCTGCAGCACGGCCTGAATGACAAAATAGAACACGACGGAAAGAAGCCCCTTATGGTTGGCGAAGCTGTATCCGATGGACATGGGCGCGTAGAACAGCAGGCAGGTGACAAGCAGGCTGACGAACAGCATCGCAAAGGTCTCCAGCGCAATGGCGATGCCGTTACCGGTGTAATAGCTGCCCAGCTCGCGCAGTCCGGATATAAAGTTGTTATATAGCTCTGTTGACACGCCGCCCTGCCAGATCACGATGGCGAGGGCAAGCAGCTCCGCCGCAAACGTGAACAGGAAAAAGAGCGCGGCGGTGATCAGCTTCGACCAGAGCAGGCTGTGGACACCGACGGGAAGCGTGAACATGAGATAGCCCTCGTCGGTAAGGAAGTTCTGGTGGAAGCGCTTGATCATCAGAACGGTGGAGAAGACCATCACGCCAAGACCCGCCAGCACATAGACAATGGCGAGCAGGACGCTGACAATATAGAGGACGCGCGTGGGATTCGGCACCTGCTGCAGGATCTGATTTGCGACGCGGGAAAAGACAGCCAGCAGCAAGAGCGCGCCGAACAGCGGCGCCATCAGACGGCCTGTGGCGCGGAACTCGTGTTTGATCAGTTTTCCCAGCATTTGAATACCTCCCGGAACAGGGCGTCGACCGACTGGCCGCGCGTCTCGCGGATCTCCTCGCAGCTCTCGTGCAGCGCGACGTGTCCATGATCGAGGAAAATGACATCATCAAGCACCGGCTCGACATCGGCGATCAGGTGTGTGCTGATGATGACGGCAGCCTCGGGGTTATAGTTTGAAATAATGGTATGCAGGATATAATCGCGCGTGGCGGGATCGACGCCGCCGATCGGCTCGTCGAGCAGATAGAGCTTCGCTCTGCGGCTCATGGTGAGCACGAGCTGGACCTTTTCCTTCATGCCCTTGGACATCTGACGGACGGACTGGTTGAGATCCAGACCGAGCTGCGAGAGCATCCGTTCGGCGGCTGCGCGGTCAAAATCGGCAAAGAAGTCGCCATAGAAATCAAGCAGCTGGCGCGTCTTCATCCAGGGGCTGAGCGTGATGCGGTCCGGCAGATAGGACACGACGGCGTTGGTCTGCGGTGACGGTGCTTGGCCGCCGATCAGCACTTCTCCGCTGGTGGGCTGCAGCAGCCCCATGGCAAGCTTGATCAGGGTGGATTTTCCGCTGCCGTTTGGCCCAAGCAGGCCAACGATACGGCCGGGTTCGAGCGCGAGATCGATATGGTCGAGCGCCATGGCCGCGCCATAGCGCTTTTCCAGCGCGCGGCATTCAAAGATCGGCATGTTCCTGTTCCTCCATTTGATCGAATAGATTGTGAATTTCCTGATTTCCGCAGCCAAGCGCGCGCATGGCCGCAAGATACTGCCGGGTCTGCGCCTCGGCGAGCGAGCGGCGCGCAGCGGCGACGGCGGCTGCATCCTCGGTGACGAACTTGCCGGCGGTGCGCTGCGTGTAGATCAGTCCCGCGCGTTCAAGATCTGCAAAGGCGCGCTGCACGGTATTCGGATTGACACCGGCGTCGGACGCAAGGTCACGCACCGATGGGAGCTTGCAGCCGGGCGGATAGCCGCCGGAGACAATCTGCTGCTGAAGGCGCGCAACGAGCTGCGTGTAGATGGGTTGATCGGCCTGAAATTGCCAGGACATGAAGTCACCTCCTGTACTGCTGTATTAAGTGATTAACACAGTAGCACAGGAGGCGTGATTTGTCAAGCGGTTTTTAGAAAATACCGCAATTTTTCATTTTTTCTTCCGGAAAATTCTATACTTCTGTTCCATTCCGGCGCAGCAGCACGTACCCGGTGCGCCAAAGAGCGTATACAGATCTGCAGCGCGGCATTCCATTGCAAGCGCGGCTCAAAATTCAGCGGGAGCACACACAGAGTTCTGTGCGTGCTCCCGCTGGTTTCAGCTTCGGAAGCTACTTCATATACTTGTCTGCGGTGAAGCCGTACGGCAGCATCGCGCCAAGGGATTCGGCGACATAGGTGCCGTCGCTGCGGCCCATGTAGATCATGAAGCTGGGCGCGCAGAATTCCTGCATGACCTGACGGCAGACGCCGCAGGGCGGGAAAATATCGGCGGCGTCGCCGTCTTTTCCGCCGACGACGGCGATGGCGGAAAACTCCCGCTCGCCCTCGGAGACGGCCTTGAAAAATGCGGTGCGCTCGGCACAGTTGCTGGGGCCGTAGGCCGCGTTTTCAATGTTGCAGCCGAGATAGACCTTCCCGCTCTTTGTCAGCAGCGCCGCGCCGACCGTAAAGCCGGAGTACGGCACATAGGCGAATTTCATCGCGGCAAGCGCCTGACGGACAAGCTCTTCCGGTGTCATGGGCGTTCTCCCTTCCTTCCTCTTAAACCAGCTCCGCAGCAAAGCTCCTCCCCGGCGTCTGGTACGGGACGCCAAGCAGCTCCGTCACGGTCGCAGCGATGTCGCAGAAGCCTGCGCGCGTGCTGAGATTGACGGGTCTTACTTGTTTGCCGAGCGCGATCATGGGGATATACTCGCGCGTGTGGTCGGTATGCTTGAGATAGCCGGGGTCGCAGCCGTGGTCGGCGGTGATGATGACGCAGTCGTCGTCTCCGAGCTTTGCAAGCAGCTCTGGCAGCCAGGTGTCAAATTCATGCAGCGCCTGTGCGTAGCCGTCCGGGTTCCTGCGGTGGCCGTAGAGCATATCGAAATCAACGAGATTCACGAAGCACAGGCCGGTAAAGTCCCGGTCCGCGATTTCGAGCGTCTTTGCAAGGCCGTCAGTATTGCCGGAGGTGTAGGTGAACTCCGTCATGCCGCGTCCGGCGAAAATATCGTGGATCTTGCCGACTGCGATCATATCCTGTCCGGCCTCGACAATCGCGTCGAGCATGGTCTTTGCGGGCGGCTCAAGCGAGAAATCATGGCGGCGGGACGTGCGCGTGTACGGCCATTCGCCCTCGAACGGGCGGGCGATGACGCGGCCCACGCCGTATTTGCCGACAAGAAGCTTTCGCGCGATGCGGCAGTATGCATAAAGCTGCTCAGGCGGGACGACAGATTCGTGCGCTGCGATCTGGAACACGGAATCCGCCGACGTGTAGACGATCAGATCACCGGTCTGCACGTGCTCGCGGCCATAGTCCTTGATGACCTCGGTGCCGGAATACGGCAGGTTGCACAGCACACCCCGGCCTGTCTGCTCGGAAAACGGCTTCAGGACCTCTTCGGGGAAGCCGTGCGGGAACGTCGGCAGCGGCTGCGGCGAGACGAGGCCCGCGATCTCCCAATGGCCGATGGTCGTATCCTTGCCGCGCGAAAGCTCCTGCAGCCTCGCAAGCGCGGCCTGCGGACGGTCTGTCTTCGGCAGATAGTCCACGCCGTCCAGATTGCCGAGGCCCATGGAAATGAGGTTCGGCATGGCGAACTTCGGAGACTGGCTGCACGTGTGCAGCGTATTGGCTCCGACGTCGCCGAACTCCGCCGCGTCGGGCTCATAGCCCACGCCGCAGGAGTCAAGAACGATCAGAAATACTCGTTTCATTGCTTATTTCTCCAGTTTCACAGCCGTCTCAAGCGCCAGCTTCATCATGTTCGTGAAGCCGTTCTGCCGCTCCTCGGCGGTGCAGTTTTCGTTTCGCAGCAGATGGTCGGACACCGTGCAGATGGCAAGCGCACGCTTGCCCGCGCGGGCCGCGTTCATATAGAGGGCCGCAGCCTCCATCTCGACGGCCATGACACCCATCTTCTTCCACGCCTGATTGCCGATCCAGCCGCCAGTCATATCGCCGTCGTCGCCGTAGAAGCGGTCGGAGGACAGGATGTTGCCGACGTGATAGGGAAGTCCCAGCTCCTTGGCTGTCTCGACGCAGGTTTCAAGCATATGATAATCCGCAATGGGCGCGAACGTGCCGGGCAGATGGTACTGGCCTGCCCAGTTCGAATCCGTGCAGGCGCCCTGCCCGATGACAATATCGCGCAGGTTGATATTCTCCTGCATCGCGCCGGTCGAGCCGATGCGCATGATGTTTTCCACGCCGAACACGGTATACAGCTCCCAGGAATAGATGCCGATGGACGGCATACCCATGCCGGAGGCCATGACGGAAATTTTTACGCCGTGGTACGTGCCGGTATAGCCGTGGATGCCGCGGACATTATTGACGAGAACTGCGTTTTCCAGAAAGTTTTCCGCAATGAACTTCGAGCGCAGCGGGTCGCCGGGCATGAGAACAGTCTTACCAAAGTCGCCGGGCTTGGCATTGATATGCGGAGTCGGATAATTCGCCATAAAATTGGTTCCTTTCTATGTGTATGATGAATGAAAGCGGGAATATGCGGTTTTTTCAAATTCGCAGAGCAGTACGGATTCGCCGCAGCCCCTACGCTGCTGGTGCGTTACTGCTTCTCCGCCTCCAGCTTCTTGACGATCTTGACCACGCGGCTGGTGCCGAGGCGGGACGCGCCGAGCTCGATAAACTTTTCCGCGTCCTCCAGCGACGAAATGCCGCCGGCGGCCTTGATCTTCACGCCGGGCTTTACGTGCTTCGCGAACAGCTCCACGTCATGGAACGTCGCGCCGCCGGTGGAGAAGCCGGTGGAGGTCTTGATGTAGTCTGCGCCGGAATCGGAGACGATTTCGCACATCTTGATCTTCTCGTCGTCCGTCAGCAGGCACGTCTCGATGATGACCTTCAGGAGCTTGCCCTCGCAGTGCTGCTTGACAGCCTTGATCTCTTCGAGCAGATCGTCCCAGCGCTGGTCCTTGACCCAGCCGATGTTGATGACCATGTCGACCTCGTCCGCGCCGTTCTGGACCGCGTCGAGCGCTTCGAGGCACTTGGCCTTCGTCGTGTCGTAGCCGTTCGGGAAGCCGATGACGGTGCAGATGGGCAGCTTGTCCCCGACGTAGTCCTTCGCCTGCTTCACATAGGAAGCGGGGATGCAGACGGACGCGGTACGATACTTCATGCCGTCGTCGCAGATGGCCTTGATCTCGGCCCAGGTCGCCGTCTGGGCGAGCAGGGTGTGGTCGACTTTACTGAGGATCTCGTTCAGTTCCATGGAGAAGTTCCACCTTTCTGTGTTCGTTGATATAGTCCTGATAGCATTTATGGCACATGGCGATATAACTGTCGTTGCCGCCCAGGAAGACCTGATCGCCCTCGGTGACGACATAGCCGTCGGGGCTGATGCGGGCGTTCGTGGTCGCCTTGCGGCCGCAGTCGCAGATGGTTTTGATCTCGGTAATGGAGTCGGCCAGCTCAAACAGCCTCCGGCTGCCGGGGAAGAGCTTCGTCTGGAAATCCGTCCGCAGGCCGAAGCACAGAACGGGCAGGTTCTCGCGGTCGACAAGCTCCCGCAGCTGATCGATCTGCTGCCCAGTCAGGAACTGACATTCATCGACAATGATCACGTCCGCCCTGCCGTGCGCGGCGTATTGTTCGCGCAGGTCGCACTCCGGGCCGATCGCCTCGCACTGCGCCGTCAGGCCGATGCGCGAACGCAGCGTGAATTCTCCGTCGCGCCGGTCGGCGGCAGGCTTGATGAGCCAGACGCGCATCCCGCGCTCTTCGTAATTATATTTGGTAATGAGCGCCGTCGCCGTTTTGCTCGAGCCCATTGCGCCGTATTTAAAGTACAGCTTCGCCATATCCTCATCCCTTCTTTTATGGGGTATTAGTTATTATACCAAAACTTTTCCCCATTTGGAAGGGGCATTTTGCGTTTTTCGCCGGAATCGCTGCGGACGGCCTCCGCGCGCATTTATCATATTTTGCTTACAATTTATCATATTGTCTGTTTCTGCACGGAATCTGCGCTTTTACCTTGCACTTTTTTCCGCCGCGTGCTATACTGCCACTGAAATTTCGGATACAGGAGGGCTTCATATGTCCATTCTTTTGACTGGCGGCGCCGGGTTCATCGGCAGCCACACCGCCGTTTCCCTGCTGAACGCGGGACAGGATATCGTCATTGTTGATAATCTGTACAACAGTTCTCCGAAGGTCATTGACCGCATCGAGCGCATCACCGGCAAGCGCCCGGTCTTCGTCGAGGCAGACTGCTGCGACAGGGCCGCGATGGACAGGCTTTTTTCCGACTACGACATCACCGGCGTCATCCACTTCGCCGGACTCAAGGCCGTCGGCGAATCTGTCGAAAAGCCGCTGCTCTATTACCGCAACAATCTGGATTCCACACTGACCGTTCTGGAGGTCATGCGCGAGCATAACTGCCATCAGTTCGTCTTCTCGTCCTCGGCCACGGTCTACGGCGACCAGCCTGCGCCACTGTATGAGACGGCGCAGACCGGCGGCTGCTCCAATCCCTACGGCTGGACGAAGTTCATGATCGAGGAGATCCTGAAGGGTGCCTGCAGGGCCGATCCGGCGCTTTCCGTCGTGCTGCTCCGCTACTTTAACCCCATCGGCGCGCACGAATCCGGCCTGATCGGAGAAAACCCGAACGGCATTCCCAACAATCTGATGCCCTACATCACGCAGGTCGCCATCGGCCGCCGCGAAAGGCTGACCGTCTTCGGCGACGACTACGACACCCCGGACGGTACCGGCGTGCGCGATTATATCCACGTCGTCGATCTGGCCGAGGGCCATCTGTGCGCGATCCGCTATGCGCAGGCGCACACCGGCTGCGAGGTCTTCAACCTCGGCACCGGCCGCGGCGTCAGCGTGCTGGAAATGGTGCACACCTTCTCCGAGGTCAACAATGTTCCCGTCCCCTACGTCATCGGCCCGCGCCGCGCAGGCGATCTGGCCACGGTCTACGCAGACCCCGCCAAGGCAAAGCAGATCCTTGGCTGGGAGGCAAAGAAAACGCTTGCCGATATGTGCCGCGACAGCTGGCGCTGGCAGACCCGGAACCCGTCCGGATATTAAGCCCGGAGCTTTCAAAAAACACATAGAACCCTGCACCGGAACACCGGTTTTCAGATTTCGCCAGAAAACGGTTGCATTTTTGAAGAAAAGATGCTATGATATCAGCGCATCAAACAGGCAGGGTTCGTACATCGGTAGTACAGCGGCTTCCCAAGCCGCGGAGGCGGGTTCGACTCCCGTACCCTGCTCCATCTAGTAGAACCAAAAAAGATATCTACGCGAAAAACCCAGAAGTTTCAACTGTTTCACCCCTTAGGTACACAATGTGTCATGGGGGTACA
>OGMC01000138.1_pt1 | contig 28731 bp, 24 predicted proteins | sample 1573011 | NCBI WGS metagenome assembly OGMC01 (sample SAMEA2581888, study PRJEB24529) | metagenome | biome: Human gut stool | place: China | collected 2011
CCGTTGTTCCGTGTCAGTGGTGGCGCATTATAGGGAGTTATTCCGGCCTGACAAGCGAAAAATATAAAAACTTTATCGTTCGCTCACTTTTCAGGCAAAACATCTTAAATATAGTCTTTTCCGTCTAACTTATAGACAAAAACGAGCCCCGAAGGGCTCGTTTTATCATTTACTGGACGGCGACAATCCGGTCTTCATTAACTTCCAGGCGAATCACTTTACCCGGAACCAATTCACCAGACAGTATTTGCTGTGCCAGCGGGTTTTCGATCTGCTGCTGAATTGCACGTTTCAGAGGACGTGCACCATAGACCGGATCGTAACCGTTCTCGCTCAGCAGTTTCAGCGCCTCGTCAGAAATGTGGATTTCATAACCACGTTCTTCCAGACGTTTGTACAGACGTTTCAACTGAATCTGCGCAATCGAGGCAATGTGCTGTTCACCCAGCGGATGGAAGACCACCACTTCATCGATACGGTTAATGAATTCCGGACGGAAGTTATGGCTTACCACACCGAGCACCAGCTCTTTCATGTGCGCATAATCCAGTTCACCGAAGCGTTCCTGAATCAGATCGGAACCGAGGTTAGAGGTCATAATGACGACCGTATTACGGAAGTCGACCGTTCTCCCTTGCCCGTCAGTCAGACGCCCATCATCCAGTACCTGCAACAGAATGTTGAAGACATCCGGATGCGCTTTTTCCACTTCATCCAGCAGGATGACGGAATACGGACGACGACGCACCGCTTCGGTCAGGTAGCCACCTTCTTCATAACCGACATATCCCGGAGGCGCACCAACCAAACGAGACACCGAGTGTTTCTCCATAAACTCGGACATATCGATACGGACCATCGCCTCGTCGCTATCAAACATAAAGTTCGCCAGCGCCTTACAAAGCTCTGTTTTCCCCACACCAGTTGGGCCGAGGAACAGGAATGAACCAATCGGGCGATTTGGATCCGCTAGCCCCGCACGGCTACGACGAATAGCGTTAGATACCGCATCAACCGCTTCGTTCTGACCAATTACGCGATGGTGCAGTTCTTGCTCCATACGCAGCAGTTTTTCGCGCTCGCTTTCCATCATGCGAGAAACCGGAATCCCCGTCCAACGCGCCAGCACTTCAGCAATTTCGGCGTCGGTCACTTTATTACGCAACAGACGCATAGTTTTGCCTTCGAGCTGCGTTGCGGCTTCCAGTTGCTTTTCCAGTTCCGGGATTTTGCCGTATTGCAGTTCAGACATCCGCGCCAGGTCCCCCACACGGCGAGCCTGTTCAATAGCGATTTTCGCCTGTTCCAGTTCCGCTTTAATGGTCTGCGTACCAGAAAGCGATGCCTTCTCTGCTTTCCACTCTTCTTCTAACTCGGAGTACTGACGTTCTTTGTCGCTCAGTTCTTCGTTGAGCATATCCAGACGTTTTTTACTGGCTTCATCAGACTCTTTCATTAACGCCTGTTGTTCCAGTTTGAGCTGGATGATACGACGATCGAGTCGGTCGAGTTCTTCTGGTTTTGAGTCAATCTGCATACGAATGCTGGATGCTGCTTCATCGATCAGGTCGATGGCTTTATCCGGCAGCTGACGGTCAGCAATGTAGCGATGAGACAACGTCGCCGCTGCAACAATTGCCGGGTCAGTAATTTGCACATGGTGGTGCAATTCGTAACGTTCTTTCAGGCCACGCAGAATCGCAATGGTATCTTCAACAGAAGGCTCGGCAACAAACACTTTCTGGAAACGACGTTCCAGCGCAGCATCTTTTTCAATGTACTGGCGATATTCGTCAAGCGTCGTGGCACCTACGCAGTGCAATTCACCACGCGCCAGCGCCGGTTTCAGCATGTTTCCGGCGTCCATTGCGCCATCGGCTTTACCCGCGCCGACCATGGTATGTAATTCGTCGATAAATAGGATGACGTTGCCTTCCTGTTTGGCAAGATCGTTAAGCACGCCTTTTAAACGTTCTTCAAACTCACCGCGATATTTCGCCCCAGCCACCAGCGCGCCCATATCCAGCGCCAGTACCCGGCGGCCTTTCAACCCTTCCGGCACTTCGCCGTTGATAATACGCTGCGCCAGACCTTCAACGATGGCAGTTTTACCGACGCCGGGTTCACCAATCAGTACCGGGTTATTTTTAGTACGACGTTGCAGCACCTGAATGGTACGGCGAATTTCTTCATCACGACCAATCACCGGATCGAGTTTGCCCTGTTCGGCTCGTTCGGTAAGGTCGATGGTATATTTTTTCAAAGCCTGACGTTGGTCTTCAGCACCTTGATCGTTCACGCTTTCACCTCCACGCATTTGTTCAATCGCTTGAGTAATGTTGGCGGTGGTCGCCCCTGCTGCTTTCAGGATGTCGGCCAGCGTGCCGCGAGACTCAAGTGCCGCCAGAACGAACAGTTCTGACGAGATAAAGTTATCACCACGTTTTTGCGCCAGCTTGTCGCAAAGATTAAGAACGCGCACCAGATCCTGTGATGGCTGGACATCACCACCCGTACCTTCAACCTGCGGTAAACGATTTAATGCCTGATTGATATCTGTGCGCAACTGGCCAGCATTTATGCCAGCGGATGTTAATAAAGGACTAACCGAACCCCCTTCCTGATTCAGCAGGGCGCTCATTAAATGAAGTGGTTCGATAAATTGGTTGTCGTGCCCGAGTGCAAGTGATTGGGCATCGGCAAGAGCAAGCTGGAATTTATTAGTAAGACGATCCAGACGCATAACTCCTCCCATAACGGATCAAAGTTGCTACTGGAGATTAAATGAGGTCATCCCTCAATTATTCAAGGTTATTGACCAGATTAATGTGAAAAGAAAATCACGCGTACCGGATCGTCTTGATTCTTTAGGTTATATCAGCCAAATGAAACTTGCCATACGACCGGTGGTCTTGTCGCGACGATAAGAGAAGAAAGTCTCATTTTCCGTATATGTACAACGGTCGCCGCCGAAAATTTGCTCAACACCCACGTTCGCCAGACGCTGCCGGGCAAGCTGATAAATATCCGCCAGATACTTATCACCATGCTGAATGAAAGCTGCACTTGCTTTAGCGTCTACTGCCATAAACGCCTCGCGAACCTCCCCCCCCACTTCGAACGCGCGTGGACCAATTGCCGGCCCTAACCAGGCGAGAATATTTTCCGGATTATCAGCAAAACAGGAAACCGTCTCTTCCAGCACGCCTGCGCACAGTCCACGCCAGCCAGCATGAGCGGCGGCGACTTCCGTTCCCGCTCGATTGCAAAACAGCACAGGGAGGCAGTCGGCAGTCATCACTGCGCAAACCGTGCCGGGCGTATTGCTATAAGAGGCATCCGCCCGTTTTGAGGCATAAGGTTCGCCAGTGAGCTTAAGCACATCTTTGCCGTGTACCTGCTCAAGCCAGACCGGTTTAGAAGGCAAATTGCCCGCAGCAAAAAGTCGCTTGCGATTCTCCTCAACGTGATCCGGGTTATCGCCACAATGGGCACCGAGGTTGAGTGAGTCATACGGGGGCAAGCTCACGCCGCCGATACGAGTGGAGCTACAGGCCGCAACACCTTTTGGCTGCGGCCACTGCGGGACAATCAGCTTACTCATAACCAGTCCACTTCATCCTTATGTTCTTCGAAATCGGCGCGCATCACCTCAATCAGCTCCACCATATCTTGTGGAATAGGCGCATGCCATTCCATTTCGATGCCGGAGATCGGGTGATAAAGACGCAGCATGGTTGCATGTAGCGCCTGGCGGTCAAACTTACGCAGCGTGGAGATAAATGCTTCCGAAGCACCTTTTGGCGGACGCGGACGGCCACCATAAACCGGATCGCCCACCAGCGGATGAGTGATATGGGCCATATGCACGCGGATCTGGTGCGTACGTCCAGTTTCCAGACGCAACCGCAGACGCGTGTGCACACGGAAGTGTTCCATGATGCGATAGTGAGTCACCGCTGGTTTGCCCATCGGATGCACCGCCATATGGGTACGTTTGGTCGGGTGGCGACTGATTGGCTCGTCCACCGTGCCACCTGCGGTCATATGACCAATCGCCACCGCTTCATACTCACGAGTAATTTCACGCCGTTGCAAAGATTCGACTAAACGCGTCTGAGCCGGAACGGTTTTTGCCACAACCATCAGGCCAGTGGTGTCTTTATCCAGACGATGGACGATGCCCGCACGCGGTACATCGGCAATGGGTGGATAGTAATGAAGCAACGCATTCAGTACCGTGCCATCCGGGTTACCCGCGCCAGGATGTACCACCAGGTCGCGCGGTTTATTAATGATAATAATGTCTTCATCTTCATAGACGATATCCAGCGGGATATCCTGCGGTTCAAAACGCGCTTCTTCTTCAATCTCAGCGTTGATGGCAACCTGCTCGCCACCCAATACTTTTTCTTTCGGCTTATCACAAACTTTGCCGTTAACCAGCACTCGCTGGTCGAGGATCCATTCTTTTATTCGCGAACGTGAATAATCCGGGAACATTTCGGCCAAAGCCTGATCTAAGCGTTGACCGAGTTGGTTTTCGGACACCGTTGCAGTGAGCTGTACTCGTTGTGCCATATATACTGCTTCTTCGTTTATCGTTGGGGTTTTACGGCTTTGCCGTTTAATATAGTGTGCTATTGTAGCTGGTCTTAACCGGGAGCAGGAACAGAGAATCTCCCGTATTACATTTTGAGGAAAGTCAAAACGTCATGACGCGCATGAAATATCTGGTGGCAGCCGCCACACTAAGCCTGTTTTTGGCGGGTTGCTCGGGGTCAAAGGAAGAAGTACCTGATAATCCGCCAAATGAAATTTACGCGACTGCACAACAAAAGCTGCAGGACGGTAACTGGAGACAGGCAATAACGCAACTGGAAGCGTTAGATAATCGCTATCCGTTTGGTCCGTATTCGCAGCAGGTGCAGCTGGATCTCATCTACGCCTACTATAAAAACGCCGATTTGCCGTTAGCACAGGCTGCCATCGATCGTTTTATTCGCCTTAACCCGACCCATCCGAATATCGATTATGTCATGTACATGCGTGGCCTGACCAATATGGCGCTGGATGACAGTGCGCTGCAAGGGTTCTTTGGCGTCGATCGTAGCGATCGCGATCCTCAACATGCACGAGCTGCGTTTAGTGACTTTTCCAAACTGGTGCGCGGCTATCCGAAAAGTCAGTACACCACCGATGCCACCAAACGTCTGGTATTCCTGAAAGATCGTCTGGCGAAATATGAATACTCCGTGGCCGAGTACTATACAGAACGTGGCGCATGGGTTGCCGTCGTTAACCGCGTAGAAGGCATGTTGCGCGACTACCCGGATACCCAGGCTACGCGTGATGCGCTGCCGCTGATGGAAAATGCATACCGTCAGATGCAGATGAATGCGCAAGCTGAAAAAGTAGCGAAAATCATCGCCGCAAACAGCAGCAATACATAACAGAAACCTGAAACACAAAACGGCAGCCCTTGAGCTGCCGTTTTTTTATTCTGTTAGTTGTGAAACTGAAGCGATTTAGTCACTATCGATCTCATCAAATATGGCTCGCTTTGAGATATTCCTCAAGTAAAAAAACACCTCTTCCTGCGATTTCTCACAAAAAAGATTCGTTGACAAAAAGTGACAAAATTATGAGATTTTCATCACACATTTTGACATCAGGAACGGTATGCTGAATTCACCAAGACGGGAAGACAAGAGGTAAAATTTATGACAATGAACATTACCAGCAAACAAATGGAAATTACTCCGGCCATCCGCCAACATGTCGCAGACCGTCTCGCCAAACTGGAAAAATGGCAAACACATCTGATTAATCCACATATCATTCTGTCCAAAGAGCCACAAGGGTTTGTTGCTGACGCCACAATCAATACACCTAACGGCGTTCTGGTTGCCAGTGGTAAACATGAAGATATGTACACCGCAATTAACGAATTGATCAACAAGCTGGAACGGCAGCTCAATAAACTGCAGCACAAAGGCGAAGCACGTCGTGCCGCAACATCGGTGAAAGACGCCAACTTCGTCGAAGAAGTTGAAGAAGAGTAGTCCTTTATATTGAGTGTATCGCCAACGCGCCTTCGGGCGCGTTTTTTGTTGACAGCGTGAAAACAGTACGGGTACTGTACTAAAGTCACTTAAGGAAACAAACATGAAACACACACCGTTTTTCTTCGCATTCTTTTTTATCTTCCCCTGAAAGGGAGGCGTTTCGTCGTGTGAAACAGAATGCGAAGACGAACAATAAGGCCTCCCAAATCGGGGGGCCTTTTTTATTGATAACAAAAAGGCAACACTATGACATCGGAAAACCCGTTACTGGCGCTGCGAGAGAAAATCAGCGCGCTGGATGAAAAATTATTAGCATTACTCGCAGAGCGGCGCGAACTGGCCGTCGAGGTGGGAAAAGCCAAACTGCTCTCGCATCGCCCGGTACGTGATATTGATCGTGAACGCGATTTACTGGAAAGATTAATTACGCTCGGTAAAGCGCACCATCTGGACGCCCATTACATTACTCGCCTGTTCCAGCTCATCATTGAAGATTCCGTATTAACTCAGCAGGCTTTGCTCCAACAACATCTCAATAAAATTAATCCGCACTCAGCACGCATCGCTTTTCTCGGCCCCAAAGGTTCTTATTCCCATCTTGCGGCGCGCCAGTATGCTGCCCGTCACTTTGAGCAATTCATTGAAAGTGGCTGCGCCAAATTTGCCGATATTTTTAATCAGGTGGAAACCGGCCAGGCCGACTATGCCGTCGTACCGATTGAAAATACCAGCTCCGGTGCCATAAACGACGTTTACGATCTGCTGCAACATACCAGCTTGTCGATTGTTGGCGAGATGACGTTAACTATCGACCATTGTTTGTTGGTCTCCGGCACTACTGATTTATCCACCATCAATACGGTCTACAGCCATCCGCAGCCATTCCAGCAATGCAGCAAATTCCTTAATCGTTATCCGCACTGGAAGATTGAATATACCGAAAGTACGTCTGCGGCAATGGAAAAGGTTGCACAGGCAAAATCACCGCATGTTGCTGCGTTGGGAAGCGAAGCTGGCGGCACTTTGTACGGTTTGCAGGTACTGGAGCGTATTGAAGCAAATCAGCGACAAAACTTCACCCGATTTGTGGTGTTGGCGCGTAAAGCCATTAACGTGTCTGATCAGGTTCCGGCGAAAACCACGTTGTTAATGGCGACCGGGCAACAAGCCGGTGCGCTGGTTGAAGCGTTGCTGGTACTGCGCAACCACAATCTGATTATGACCCGTCTGGAATCACGCCCGATTCACGGTAATCCATGGGAAGAGATGTTCTATCTGGATATTCAGGCCAATCTTGAATCAGCGGAAATGCAAAAAGCATTGAAAGAGTTAGGGGAAATCACCCGTTCAATGAAGGTATTGGGCTGTTACCCAAGTGAGAACGTAGTGCCTGTTGATCCAACCTGATGAAAAGGTGCCGGATGATGTGAATCATCCGGCACTGGATTATTACTGGCGATTGTCATTCGCCTGACGCAATAACACGCGGCTTTCACTCTGAAAACGCTGTGCGTAATCGCCGAACCAGTGCTCCACCTTGCGGAAACTGTCAATAAACGCCTGCTTATCGCCCTGCTCCAGCAACTCAATCGCCTCGCCGAAACGCTTATAGTAACGTTTGATTAACGCCAGATTACGCTCTGACGACATAATGATGTCGGCATAAAGCTGCGGATCCTGAGCAAACAGTCGCCCGACCATCGCCAGCTCAAGGCGGTAAATCGGCGAAGAGAGCGCCAGAAGTTGCTCAAGCTGAACATTTTCTTCTGCCAGGTGCAGCCCGTAAGCAAAAGTAGCAAAGTGGCGCAGTGCCTGAATAAACGCCATATTCTGATCGTGCTCGACGGCGCTAATACGATGCAGCCGAGCGCCCCAGACCTGAATTTGCTCCAGAAACCATTGGTATGCTTCCGGTTTACGTCCATCACACCAGACCACAACTTGCTTTGCCAGGCTACCGCTGTCCGGACCGAACATCGGGTGTAGCCCCAGCACCGGACCATCATGCGCCGCCAGCATGGCCTGTAATGGCCCATTTTTCACTGATGCCAGATCGACCAGAATACAATCTTTCGGTAAAGGCGGTAATTTGCCAATAACTTGCTCAGTAACGTGGATTGGCACACTAACAATCACCATTCCGGCATCGGCAACAATATCAGCCGCTCGATCCCAGTCATGTTGCTCCAGAATCCGCACCTGATAACCCGAGAGGGTCAGCATCTTCTCGAACAGGCGTCCCATCTGACCGCCACCGCCGACGATAACCACCGGACGCAGTGACGGACAAAGTGTTTTAAATCCTTTGTCGTTTTCACTGGAGTAAGATTCACGCATCACCCGACGCAAAACATCCTCAATCAGATCTGGCGGTACACCCAGAGCTTCCGCCTCTGCACGACGCGAGGCCAACATAGATGCCTCGCGCTCCGGAACATAAATAGGCAGTCCAAAGCGGCTTTTCACCTCGCCCACTTCAGCAACCAGTTCCAGACGCTTCGCTAATAAATTCAGCAGCGCTTTATCGACTTCATCAATTTGATCGCGTAATGCGGTCAATTCAGCAACCATAATAAACCTCTTAAGCCACGCGAGCCGTCAGCTGCCCGTTCAGATCCTGATGAATTTCACGCAGCAAGGCATCGGTCATTTCCCAGCTAATGCAGGCATCGGTTACGGATACACCGTATTTCATTTCACTGCGCGGTTGCTCGGAAGACTGATTGCCCTCGTGGATATTACTTTCGATCATCAGACCAATAATTGAGCGATTGCCATCTTTGATTTGAGCAACCACGGATTCTGCCACCGCAGGCTGACGGCGATAATCTTTATTGGAATTACCGTGGCTGCAATCTACCATCAGAGACGGGCGCAGTCCCGCCTGTTCCATCTCTTTTTCACATTGCGCAACATCCGCAGGGCTATAGTTCGGCGCTTTACCACCGCGCAGGATCACATGGCCGTCCGGATTCCCCTGAGTTTGTAGCAACGCAACCTGCCCTGCCTGGTTAATGCCAACAAAACGGTGCGGCTGGGCGGCGGCGCGCATAGCGTTAATTGCTGTTGCCAGACTGCCGTCGGTGCCGTTTTTAAAACCAACCGGCATGGAAAGCCCGGAGGCCATTTCACGGTGAGTTTGCGATTCCGTTGTACGAGCACCAATTGCTGACCAGCTAAACAGATCGCCCAGGTATTGCGGGCTATTCGGATCTAACGCTTCCGTCGCCAGTGGCAGTCCCATATTCACCAGCTCAAGCAGCAATTTACGCGCGATCTGCAGCCCGGCTTCTACATCAAAAGAGCCATCCATATGGGGATCGTTAATTAACCCTTTCCAGCCGACAGTGGTACGGGGTTTTTCAAAATAGACGCGCATTACCAGATAGAGGCTATCGCTGACCTCTGCGGCAAGGGCTTTAAATCGACGAGCATATTCCAGAGCAGTTTCCGGATCATGAATGGAACAAGGACCACATACTACCAGCAGACGAGGATCGCGCCCGGCGATAATATCTGAAATGCTTTTACGCGAGTCAGCAATCTGGGCTTCTTGTTGCAGGCTCAATGGAAAAGCGGCCTTCAGTTGTTCCGGAGTCATTAAAACCTGTTCGTCGGTAATATGTACGTTATTCAGCGCGTCTTTTTGCATGATGGCGATCCTGTTTATGCTCGTTTGCGATAGTTGATCCTCAGCGAGGATGACGTAACGATAACACATAAAGTAAAGTTTTCAATCCATATTTCGTACATTTTTATTTACACAGGCAATTTAGTCGCGCTTTCAACCCTTACCTCTGTATAGATAAATTTACACTCCCTTTGAAAACAATCCGCTATGCTTTGAAAAAGGAGAAAGAAATGATGAAAAAGTTTATCGCCCCCTTGTTGGCTTTACTGGTTAGCGGATGTCAGATTGATCCTTATACTCACGCGCCAACCTTGACCAGCACCGACTGGTATGATGTCGGTATGGAAGATGCGATATCGGGCAGCGCCATAAAAGATGACGATGCATTTAGCGATTCACAGGCGGATCGCGGTCTATACCTTAAAGGATATGCCGAAGGACAAAAGAAAACTTGCCAGACCGATTTTACTTATGCCCGAGGACTTTCCGGTAAAAGCTTTCCTGCCAGCTGCAACAATGTTGAAAATGCCAGCCAACTGCATGAAGTATGGCAAAAAGGGGCTGATGAAAATGCCAGCACAATACGATTAAATTAATTAAAACCCCACAAATAAATTAAACATAAGATTTTACTCATTGTGTTTTATTTCTCACATTGATGACGATTGCATGAAAAAATGATATTTTAATGAGCATTCTGAAAAAATATCGATGCATTTCGAGCGAAGATGGTGGGGATCCCTGAATGCGTTTTTCTCACCGACTGTTCTTACTTCTGATTCTCCTGCTGACGGGAGCACCAATACTCGCTCAGGAGCCTTCTGACGTTGCGAAAAACGTGCGTATGATGGTTTCCGGTATTGTCAGTTACACCCGCTGGCCTGCGCTATCAGGGCCACCAAAGTTATGTATCTTTTCATCTTCACGTTTTAGTACCGCCCTACAAGAGAATGCCGCGACATCTTTGCCTTATCTGCCTGTCATCATTCACACTCAACAAGAGGCGATGATTTCAGGCTGCAATGGTTTTTATTTTGGCAACGAGTCACCGACATTCCAGATGGAATTAACCGAACAATATCCGTCAAAGGCGTTATTATTAATTGCCGAACAAAATACCGAGTGCATTATTGGTAGCGCCTTTTGTCTGATCATCCACAATAATGACGTCAGATTTGCCGTAAACCTGGATGCCTTATCGCGTAGCGGTGTAAAGGTCAACCCGGATGTCTTAATGCTCGCACGGAAGAAAAATGATGGATAACGATAATTCTCTTAATAAGCGCCCCACGTTTAAAAGAGCATTACGCAACATCAGTATGACCAGCATATTTATCACTATGATGCTGATCTGGTTGCTGCTTTCCGTGACCTCGGTGCTGACCCTGAAACAGTACGCGCAAAAAAACCTGGCACTGACAGCAGCAACAATGACTTACAGTCTGGAAGCAGCTGTCGTTTTTGCCGATGGCCCTGCAGCAACTGAAACACTGGCAGCGCTGGGCCAGCAAGGGCAATTTTCAACTGCAGAAGTACGTGATAAGCAGCAAAATATTCTGGCATCCTGGCATTACACCCGTAAGGATCCAGGCGATACTTTCAGTAATTTCATAAGCCACTGGCTCTTCCCTGCCCCCATCATTCAGCCGATTCGTCACAATGGTGAAACCATTGGCGAAGTACGCTTAACCGCTCGCGACAGTTCAATCAGCCATTTTATCTGGTTTTCGCTCGCCGTACTGACCGGTTGTATTCTGCTGGCATCAGGCATCGCAATTACCCTCACCCGCCATTTGCACAATGGCCTGGTAGAAGCGCTGAAAAATATCACCGATGTCGTACATGATGTGCGTTCCAACCGCAATTTTTCCCGACGAGTTTCGGAAGAACGTATCGCTGAGTTTCACCGCTTCGCTCTCGACTTCAACAGTCTGCTGGATGAAATGGAAGAGTGGCAGCTTCGTTTACAGGCTAAAAATGCGCAGCTTCTACGTACCGCGCTACATGACCCATTAACCGGGCTGGCTAACCGCGCAGCGTTTCGTAGCGGCATCAACACGTTGATGAACAATTCCGATGCCCGAAAAACGTCGGCGTTACTATTTCTTGATGGCGATAATTTCAAATACATCAATGATACCTGGGGTCATGCGACGGGCGATAGAGTCTTGATTGAAATCGCAAAACGGTTAGCTGAATTTGGCGGGCTGCGACATAAAGCATACCGCCTGGGCGGCGATGAATTCGCTATGGTGCTCTATGATGTACAGTCGGAATCTGAAGTGCAGCAGATATGTTCAGCACTGACACAAATCTTTAATCTCCCGTTTGATCTTCATAATGGCCATCAGACTACCATGACATTAAGCATTGGTTACGCGATGACCATTGAGCACGCCTCTGCGGAAAAATTACAAGAGCTTGCCGATCACAATATGTATCAGGCCAAACACCAGCGTGCCGAAAAGCTGGTGAGATAACAAGGATATATCGATATGATAAAGCACCTGGTAGCACCCCTGGTTTTCACCTCACTAATACTGACTGGCTGCCAGTCCCCTCAGGGAAAGTTTACTCCTGAGCAAGTCGCCGCTATGCAATCTTATGGATTTACTGAATCCGCCGGCGACTGGTCGCTGGGCTTATCAGATGCCATTCTGTTCGCAAAAAATGACTACAAATTGCTCCCGGAAAGCCAGCAACAGATCCAAACCATGGCAGCTAAATTGGCCTCGACAGGGCTAACACATGCCCGTATGGATGGACACACCGATAACTATGGTGAAGACAGTTACAACGAAGGCTTATCATTGAAACGGGCGAATGTCGTGGCCGATGCATGGGCTATGGGTGGACAAATTCCACGCAGCAATCTCACCACACAGGGTTTAGGAAAAAAATATCCCATAGCCAGTAACAAGACCGCCCAGGGCCGCGCCGAGAACCGCCGCGTCGCAGTGGTGATTACTACCCCTTAAAACACCAGCAAACAGATAAAAAAGGGCCAGCCAATTGGCCAGCCCTTCTTAACAGGATGTCGCTTAAGCGAAATCTTAGTTAAGACGCTCTTTGATACGAGCAGCCTTACCAGTACGCTCACGCAGGTAGTACAGTTTAGCTTTACGAACAGCACCACGACGTTTGACAGAAATGCTGTCAACTACCGGAGAGTGAGTCTGGAAGACACGCTCAACGCCTTCGCCGTTGGAAATTTTACGAACAGTGAATGCAGAGTGCAGACCGCGGTTACGAATAGCGATAACCACGCCCTCGAATGCCTGCAGACGTTTTTTGGAACCTTCAACAACCCATACTTTCACTTCCACGGTATCACCCGGACGGAAGGAAGGTACGTCCTGCTTCATCTGCTCTTGTTCAAGTTGCTTAATAATGTTGCTCATAATTTAATCTCTTATCCTGGGTAAACTGATATCTCGGGGGCTTACGCCATCCCATCATGTTTATGTTGCTGTTGTGCGTGTTCCGTTTTGAACTCCGCCAGCAACCTTGCTTGCTCTTCAGTCAGAGCCAGGTTTTCCAGAAGTTCAGGTCTTCTAAGCCAGGTACGGCCCAGCGACTGTTTCAAACGCCAGCGACGTATCTCGGCATGGTTGCCCGACAGTAACACTGGCGGAACTTCCATCCCTTCTAACACCTCAGGCCGCGTATAGTGCGGGCAATCCAGCAATCCTTCAGCAAAGGAATCTTCCGTTGCCGAGGCTTCATGTCCCAGTACTCCCGGAATAAACCGGGAAACGGAGTCAATCAGCGTCATTGCTGGTAACTCACCACCACTGAGAACGTAATCGCCGATTGACCATTCTTCGTCAATTTCGGTTTGGATCACGCGCTCATCTATACCTTCGTAGCGACCGCACACCAGAATCAATTTTTGATTCGTTGCCAGTTCGCTGACGCCCGCTTGATCAAGCTTGCGTCCCTGTGGTGACAGATAAATCACCTTTGCGCCTTCACCCGCCGCGGCTTTTGCTGCATGAATGGCGTCCCGCAAGGGTTGCACCATCATTAACATCCCCGGTCCGCCGCCGTAAGGACGATCGTCCACGGTACGGTGCCGGTCATGCGTGAAGTCGCGAGGACTCCAGCTCTGGATGCTCAGCAGGCCATTTTTAACTGCCCGGCCAGTTACCCCGTAATCGGTAATTGCGCGGAACATTTCAGGAAACAGGCTAATTATGCCAATCCACATAGCGCCGTCTTTTACCGTTTATCCGGTGGTTTAAAAACCAGGATCCCAATCTACTTCGATTGAACGAGTAGTGAGATCGACTTTCTTGATAACCTGCCCATCGAGGAACGGTACGAGACGTTCCTTGATACCAAACGCATCTTTCAGGTTTGCCTTAATGACGAGAACGTCATTAGATCCGGTTTCCATCATATCGACGACTTTACCGAGATCGTAGCCTTCAGTGGTTACTACCTGGCAGCCCATCAGGTCTTTCCAGTAGTAGTCCCCCTCTTCAAGCTGAGGCAGCTGCGATGAATCCACGACAATTTCACAATTCGTCAGCAGGTTCGCCGCATCACGATCGTCAACGCCTTTCAGCTTGATGATCATGTCCTGATTGTGGTGCTTCCAGCTTTCCAGCTGGACTTGCTGCCACTGACCCGCCTTCTGGATAAACCAGGGCTGATAGTCAAAAATGCTTTCGGCGTCTTCGGTGGAAGAAAACACTCTGAGCCACCCACGAATACCGTAAGACGAACCCATTTTTCCCAAAACGATGGGATCAACAGGTGCTTGCGCGGTGAGTTGTTTGCTCATCATGACCACCGTGACAGATTAAGCTGCTTTGTTTACTTCTTTGATCAGCGCAGCAACGCGATCAGAAATAGTTGCGCCCTGGCCAACCCAGTGAGCGATGCGATCCAGATCCAGGCGAGTGCCTTCTTCTTTTTCGCTAGCGATTGGGTTGAAGAAACCAACGCGCTCGATGAAGCGACCGTTGCGTGCATTACGGCTGTCAGCGACAACAACCTGGTAGAACGGACGCTTTTTAGCGCCGTGACGTGCTAAACGAATAGTTACCATAACATCCTCTTGTGTGAATAAAACAACCGGACCCCATCGAGGAACGGAGTCCGGTGTCATATTAAAAGCCCGAAAATTTTACTCATTTTTGCGGGAATTGCAATCAACAGTTGCTAACTCTGCTGTAAAAGGCCGTCGGCGGTGCAGCCAGTTTGGTGCCGGAGTGCGCGCAGTCACCGGAGCGTACACGCAGTACGTGAGGATGACGAGCACATCCCGGTGCCAAAATGGCAAACAAGCCAGGCCGATTAGCGACCAGGGAAGCCTGGGGGCATCATACCCTTCATGCTTCTCATCATCTTCGCCATTCCGCCCTTCTTCATTTTCTTCATCATGCGCTGCATGTCGTCGAACTGCTTCAGAAGGCGGTTAACGTCCTGCACCTGCATACCGCAACCGGCAGCGATACGACGCTTACGCGAACCTTTGATGATTTCTGGCTTAGCGCGCTCTTTCATCGTCATCGAGTTGATGATGGCTTCCATACGCACCAGCACTTTATCGTCCATCTGCGACTTAACATTATCCGGGATCTGCCCCATGCCCGGCAGCTTGCCCATCAGGCTAGCCATGCCGCCCATATTTTTCATCTGGCGCAGTTGCTCAAGAAAATCGTTGAGATCGAAGCCGTCGCCTTTTTTCAGCTTGCTGGCTAATTTCTCTGCCTGCGCGCGGTCAACTTTGCTTTCGATATCTTCGATCAGCGACAGTACGTCGCCCATGCCGAGAATACGCGACGCGATGCGGTCCGGATGGAACGGCTCCAGCGCCTCAGTTTTCTCGCCAACACCGAGAAACTTGATCGGTTTGCCAGTGATGTGACGAATAGAGAGCGCCGCACCGCCGCGGGCATCGCCGTCCACTTTGGTCAACACTACGCCGGTAAGCGGTAACGCTTCATTGAATGCTTTTGCCGTATTGGCCGCATCCTGACCGGTCATGGCGTCAACCACAAACAGGGTTTCAACCGGGTTAATCGACGCATGGACTTGTTTGATCTCGTCCATCATCGCTTCGTCAACGTGCAGACGACCAGCGGTATCCACCAGCAGCACGTCGTAGAATTTCAGTTTGGCTTCTTTCAGCGCCGCGTTAACGATATCTACCGGCTTCTGACCAACATCAGAAGGGAAGAAATCAACGCCCACCTGCTCTGCCAGCGTCTCAAGCTGTTTGATTGCCGCCGGGCGATAAACGTCGGCAGAAACCACCAGCACTTTCTTCTTGTGCTTCTCGCGCAGGAACTTACCGAGTTTACCAACGCTGGTTGTTTTACCGGCACCTTGCAGGCCCGCCATCAGCACGACCGCAGGCGGTTGCGCCGCCAGGTTCAGGGTCTGGTTCTCTTCGCCCATCGCCGCAACCAGTTCGTTACGGACGATTTTGACGAACTCCTGCCCCGGCGTCAGGCTCTTATTAACTTCATGACCAACCGCTTTCTCTTTTACGCGATTGATAAACTCACGCACTACCGGCAGAGCGACGTCCGCCTCCAGCAGCGCCATGCGCACTTCGCGCAGCGTATCTTTTACGTTGTCTTCAGTGAGGCGTCCACGGCCACTGATATTGCGCAGCGTGCGCGACAAACGATCGGTTAAATTATCAAACATTGTCTCTCGCCTGGGGTGGAAACGGTTGGCCGCAATCGCGACACATCATCAGTATTTTGCCGCAGTATAACATGAAGGCGTCTTTGTTGTTATGCAACGGTTGGAGCAGCGTTCACCTGACGCTATACTGCTTCTCTTTCTTATTGCTCAAACTGTCGACATCACTATGCCCGTTTTTGCTCTGCTCGCGCTTGTCGCCTACTCCGTCAGTCTTGCGCTGATTGTTCCCGGTCTGCTGCAAAAAAACGGCGGCTGGCGGCGCATGGCTATTATTTCTGCGGTCATTGCGCTGGTCTGCCACGCAATCGCTCTGGAAGCCCGCATCCTGCCCGACGGTGATAGCGGACAAAACCTCAGCCTGCTGAACGTTGGTTCATTGGTCAGTTTGATGATCTGTACGGTAATGACCATTGTGGCTTCTCGCAATCGTGGCTGGTTGCTGCTACCCATTGTCTATGCCTTTGCGCTTATCAACCTGGCGCTGGCAACCTTCATGCCCAATGAATACATCACCCATCTGGAAGCTACGCCTGGGATGCTGGTGCACATTGGCTTATCGCTCTTTTCCTATGCCACGCTAATTATCGCCGCCCTGTACGCGCTGCAACTGGCGTGGATTGATTACCAACTGAAGAACAAGAAGCTGGCGTTTAACCAGGAAATGCCGCCATTGATGAGTATCGAGCGTAAAATGTTCCACATCACGCAGATTGGCGTGGTGCTGCTAACGCTCACGCTTTGCACTGGCCTGTTCTACATGCACAACTTATTTAGCATGGAAAATATCGACAAGGCTGTGCTCTCTATCGTGGCGTGGTTTGTCTATATTGTGCTGCTGTGGGGACATTATCATGAAGGATGGCGTGGACGCCGCGTCGTCTGGTTTAACGTTGCGGGCGCGGTAATTCTGACACTGGCCTACTTCGGCAGCCGAATTGTCCAGCAGTTAATCAGCTAAACCCAGAAAAGGAGTTTCCCCTGGAACACATTTCTACTACTACGTTGATCATTATTCTGATCATCATGGTGGTCATTTCAGCCTATTTTTCCGGGTCCGAAACCGGAATGATGACCCTCAACCGCTATCGTCTGCGACATATGGCGAAACAGGGTAATCGCTCGGCCAAACGCGTCGAAAAATTGCTGCGTAAGCCAGACCGCCTGATAAGCCTGGTGTTAATCGGCAATAACCTGGTCAATATTCTTGCCTCCGCGCTCGGCACTATTGTTGGGATGCGTTTGTACGGCGATGCGGGCGTGGCAATTGCGACTGGTGTGCTGACTTTTGTCGTACTGGTATTTGCTGAGGTATTGCCGAAAACCATTGCCGCGCTGTACCCGGAAAAAGTCGCTTATCCGAGTAGTTTTCTGCTGGCTCCGCTGCAAATTTTGATGATGCCGCTGGTCTGGTTGCTGAATGCTATCACCCGTATGCTGATGCGCATGATGGGTATCAAAACCGATATCGTGGTTAGCGGCTCTTTGAGCAAAGAAGAGTTGCGCACTATCGTGCACGAATCACGCTCACAAATTTCCCGTCGCAATCAGGATATGCTGCTGTCGGTGCTCGATCTGGAAAAAATGACCGTTGATGACATCATGGTGCCGCGCAGTGAAATTATCGGTATTGATATCAACGATGACTGGAAATCGATTCTGCGCCAACTCTCCCACTCACCTCACGGGCGCATCGTGCTCTACCGTGATTCGCTGGACGACGCCATCAGTATGCTGCGAGTACGTGAAGCCTGGCGGTTGATGTCGGAGAAAAAAGAGTTCACCAAAGAAACCATGCTGCGCGCCGCGGACGAGATCTATTTTGTGCCGGAAGGTACGCCGCTCAGCACGCAGTTGGTAAAGTTTCAGCGCAACAAAAAGAAAGTCGGCCTGGTCGTCAACGAGTATGGAGACATTCAGGGGCTGGTGACGGTTGAAGATATTCTGGAAGAGATTGTCGGCGATTTCACTACGTCGATGTCGCCAACACTTGCCGAAGAGGTCACGCCGCAAAACGACGGTTCGGTGATTATCGATGGCACCGCCAACGTGCGGGAAATCAACAAAGCCTTTAACTGGCATCTACCGGAAGATGATGCCCGCACGGTTAATGGCGTCATTCTTGAGGCACTGGAAGAGATCCCTGTCGCAGGCACCCGCGTGCGTATTGGCGAGTACGATATCGATATTCTCGACGTACAGGACAATATGATTAAGCAGGTAAAAGTTTTTCCTGTGAAACCGCTGCGCGAGAGTGTGGCGGAGTAACGAAAACGGCCCGGCATTCGCATGCAGGGCCGTGAATTATTACGAAAGCAGAAATTAAGCTTTTGCTTTCGCTACAGTAACCATCGCCGCACGAATCGTACGACCATTCAGCGTATAACCCTTCTGCATAATGCCCAGTACGTTACCTGGCGCAACGTCATCAGATTCCACCATTGCGATGGCCTGATGCACATTCGGGTCCAGTGGGACGTTAGTTTCGGCGATCACTTCAACGCCAAACTTACGCACAACATCCAGCATCGACTTCAGCGTCAGCTCAATGCCTTCAACCATCGCAGACATATCCGGGTTAGCTTTATCAGCCACTTCCAGCGCACGATCCAGGCTATCAATCACCGGCAGCAATTCGTTGATGAATTTCTCCAGCGCGAATTTGTGGGCTTTTTCAATATCCAGTTCAGTACGACGACGCAGGTTTTCCATTTCGGCTTTTACACGCAAAATGCCGTCACGTTCACGGGTCTGGGCTTCAGCCAGCTGAGCTTCGAGATTCGCAATTTTTTCATCGCGCGGATCCACCTGCTCAGCAGAAGCTTCTGGCTCAACTGCCTCAATCTCTTCGTGCTGATCCATGATAATTTCTTCCGGGGCTTGCCCCTCAGGCGTTTTCTGTTCTTTACTACTCATGAATTTCTCCGCGTTTTTTTCGCATTCATCTCGCTAACTTCGCTTATTATGGGGATCAGTTTCAGGGTTTCAAGGGAAGCACTCACATTGTCATCAATCTTCGCAACAAGGACCTCGGAAAAATGAATAATCATTTCAAGTGTATTGGCATTGTGGGACACCCACGGCACCCCACTGCACTGACAACACATGAAATGCTCTACCGCTGGCTGTGCACAAAAGGTTACGAGGTCATCGTTGAGCAACAAATCGCTCACGAACTGCAACTGAAGAATGTGAAAACTGGCACGCTCGCGGAGATTGGGCAACTAGCTGATCTCGCGGTAGTCGTTGGTGGCGACGGTAATATGCTGGGCGCGGCACGCACACTCGCCCGTTACGATATTAAAGTTATTGGAATCAACCGTGGCAACCTGGGTTTCCTGACTGACCTTGACCCCGATAACGCCCAGCAACAGTTAGCCGATGTGCTGGAAGGCCACTACATCAGCGAGAAACGTTTTTTGCTGGAAGCGCAAGTCTGTCAGCAAGATTGCCAGAAACGCATCAGCACCGCGATAAATGAAGTGGTGCTTCATCCAGGCAAAGTGGCGCATATGATTGAGTTCGAAGTGTATATCGACGAGATCTTTGCGTTTTCTCAGCGATCTGATGGACTAATTATTTCGACGCCAACAGGCTCCACCGCCTATTCCCTCTCTGCAGGCGGTCCTATTCTGACCCCCTCTCTGGATGCGATTACCCTGGTGCCCATGTTCCCGCATACGTTGTCAGCACGACCACTGGTCATAAACAGCAGCAGCACGATCCGTCTGCGTTTTTCGCATCGCCGTAACGACCTGGAAATCAGTTGCGACAGCCAGATAGCACTGCCGATTCAGGAAGGTGAAGATGTCCTGATTCGTCGCTGTGATTACCATCTGAATCTGATTCATCCGAAAGATTACAGTTATTTCAACACATTAAGCACCAAGCTCGGCTGGTCAAAAAAATTATTCTAATTTTACGCCAGCCTCTTTACTGTATATAAAACCAGTTTATACTGTACACAATAACAGTAATGGTTTTTCATACAGGAAAACGACTATGTTGGCACAACTGACCATCAGCAACTTTGCTATCGTTCGTGAGCTTGAGATTGATTTTCATAGCGGCATGACCGTAATAACTGGCGAGACCGGCGCGGGTAAATCTATTGCAATAGATGCCCTCGGTCTTTGTCTCGGTGGCCGCGCTGAAGCCGACATGGTGCGTACCGGCGCTGCTCGCGCTGACCTGTGCGCCCGTTTTTCTCTGAAAGATACGCCAGCGGCTCTGCGCTGGCTGGAAGAAAACCAGCTTGAAGACGGGCATGAATGTTTGCTTCGTCGCGTGATCAGCAGCGATGGTCGCTCCCGTGGTTTCATCAACGGTACAGCTGTTCCTCTGTCACAACTGCGCGAACTGGGTCAGTTGCTGATTCAGATCCATGGTCAGCACGCTCATCAATTACTCACCAAACCTGAGCACCAAAAATTCCTGCTTGATGGCTATGCCAATGAAACCTCTCTACTGCAGGAAATGACCGCACGTTATCAGTTGTGGCATCAAAGCTGCCGTGACCTCGCGCATCATCAACAGTTAAGTCAGGAACGCGCTGCCCGTGCGGAACTGCTGCAATACCAATTAAAAGAACTTAACGAATTTAATCCGCAGCCCGGAGAGTTTGAACAAATCGACGAAGAGTACAAACGTCTGGCGAACAGCGGTCAATTGCTGACCACCAGCCAGAATGCATTGGCATTAATGGCCGACGGTGAAGACGCAAACCTGCAAAGTCAGCTTTACACGGCTAAACAACTGGTGAGCGAATTGATTGGCATGGACAGCAAACTGTCCGGCGTACTTGATATGCTGGAAGAAGCTACCATCCAGATTGCTGAAGCCAGCGATGAACTGCGCCACTACTGCGATCGTCTGGATCTCGATCCCAACCGACTATTTGAACTTGAACAGCGCATCTCAAAACAGATTTCGCTGGCACGTAAACATCACGTCAGCCCTGAGGCATTGCCACAGTATTACCAGTCGCTACTGGAAGAACAGCAGCAACTGGACGATCAGGCCGACTCACAAGAAACGCTTGCGCTGGCGGTAACGAAACATCATCAGCAGGCACTGGAAATCGCGCGCGCATTACACCAACAACGCCAGCAATATGCAGAAGAACTTGCACAGCTGATCACCGACAGTATGCATGCGCTCTCAATGCCGCATGGGCAGTTTACGATCGATGTTAAATTTGACGAGCATCACCTGGGCGCTGACGGTGCCGATCGTATTGAGTTTCGGGTAACCACCAACCCAGGTCAGCCAATGCAGCCTATTGCCAAAGTCGCATCCGGTGGTGAATTGTCCCGCATCGCACTGGCAATCCAGGTCATCACGGCGCGTAAAATGGAAACCCCGGCACTGATTTTTGATGAAGTGGATGTAGGGATTAGCGGTCCAACAGCGGCAGTTGTCGGCAAACTGCTGCGTCAACTCGGCGAATCAACTCAGGTGATGTGTGTTACCCACCTGCCACAAGTCGCGGGATGTGGTCATCAACACTATTTTGTCAGCAAAGAAACCGATGGTGCGATGACAGAAACGCATATGCAATCCCTGAATAAAAAAGCGCGGTTACAAGAGCTGGCGCGCCTGCTTGGTGGCAGTGAAGTCACACGTAATACACTGGCGAATGCGAAAGAACTGCTTGCAGCGTAAACTTTTTTCCTGCTTCACGGTCAGAGTAAACAGCAAAACGCCGTAAGACCGGAAAGCAAAAGGTTTTAAAGTGATGAAAGGTCTATTATCATCGGCATATTACAGATGAGCCACGTACTGCTCGGGCCCGAAAAGGAATCAAATCACTATGCGCTGTAAAACGCTGACTGCTGCAGCAGCAGTACTATTGATGTTGACCGCAGGCTGTTCCACTCTGGAGCGAGTGGTTTACCGTCCTGACATCAACCAGGGGAACTATCTGACCGCTAACGACGTATCCAAAATACGTGTTGGCATGACGCAACAACAAGTTGCGTACGCATTGGGTACACCGCTGATGTCCGATCCATTTGGTACGAATACCTGGTTCTATGTCTTCCGCCAGCAACCAGGTCATGAAGGTGTAACGCAGCAAACGCTGACGCTGACCTTTAACAGTAGCGGTGTGTTGACCAATATTGATAACAAACCTGCGCTGAGTGGTAACTAATAATAAAGTTGCTCTCAAAGACGTTAAAAAAGGTGCTCAATGAGCACCTTTTTTCTGTCTGTTATTTATTCGCTGATTTTTCTGCTCGTTGCCTGCGAAGCTCTTTCGGATCGGCAATGAGAGGGCGATAAATCTCCACCCGATCGCCATCATGCACACTATCGCTTAGTTTTGCCGGACGGCTGTAAATGCCGACTTTGTTTTTAGTTAAATCGATATCGGTACGCAATTCCAGCAAGCCACTGGCGCGAATAGCTTCTTCAACCGTCGCGCCCTCCTGCAGCGTCACGCGCTGCAGGTACTGCTTCTCAGGTAGCGCATAAGCCACCTCAACGGCAATTTTACCTGGCACTGTAAACCTCTTTCGCACGAACCGTAAAAGCCTGGACCATATTAGACGCCAGCTCTTTAAACACGCGACCAAAGGCGAGTTCAATCAACTTATTGGTAAACTCAAAGTCGAGATGAAACTCGATACGACACGCCTCCTGGCTCAGCGGCGTAAACTTCCATCCACCAATCAATTTCTTGAACGGCCCATCCACCAGATTCATAAGAATACTTTGGTTACTGGTCAACTGGTTGCGGGTAGTAAACGTTTTGCTGATCCCAGCCTTAGAGACATCTACCGCCGCAGTCATCTGCCCAGGAGTGGACTCCAGAATCCGACTTCCGGTACAACCCGGCAAAAACTGAGGATAAGACTGAACGTCATTCACTAACTGATACATTTGCTCCGCGCTGTAGGGTACCAGTGCGGTCCGGCTAATCTGAGGCATAACAATTTCCATCAACAAAAATCCAACAAATAATATCATTTATCCTGCTGTAAAAAAAACGCTATCCCGGCGCTGGGTAACATCGGGTTCATGCTAAGATAGAGCCTTGTCCCCCGCAGGATTGATATGGGGTGTTTTCGATTTCAGATTACCGATGATTCACGACGCTTATGACGAAGAAAAAAGCACATAAACCTGGTTCAGCGACCATCGCGCTTAACAAGCGCGCCCGTCACGAATACTTTATCGAAGAAGAGTTCGAAGCGGGACTTGCCCTGCAAGGCTGGGAAGTTAAATCCCTGCGCGCAGGAAAAGCCAATATCAGCGACAGCTATGTCCTTCTGCGTGACGGAGAAGCGTTCCTGTTTGGCGCAAACATCACGCCAATGGCAGTGGCCTCCACGCATGTGGTGTGCGATCCTACCCGTACCCGCAAGTTACTTCTCAACCAGCGCGAACTGGACTCATTGTACGGTCGCGTCAATCGAGAAGGCTATACCGTAGTGGCGCTCTCCCTGTACTGGAAAAATGCCTGGTGCAAAGTGAAAATCGGCGTCGCCAAAGGTAAGAAACAGCACGATAAACGTTCAGATATCAAAGAGCGCGAATGGCAGGTGGATAAAGCGCGTATCATGAAAAACGCCCACCGTTAAACCTGCACTCCAATTATTGACCAGTTCCTCACCGCGCCTCCCTCTCCGGCGGCGCGAATGAACATCTTATTGGCTATCACATCCGACACAAATGTTGCCATCCCATTGCTTAATCGAATAAAAATCAGGCTACATGGGTGCTAAATCTTTAACGATAACGCCATTGAGGCTGGTCATGGCGCTCATAAATCTGGTATACTTACCTTTACACATTGGGGCTGATTCTGGATTCGACGGGATTTGCGAAACCCAAGGTGCATGCCGAGGGGCGGTTGGCCTCGTAAAAAGCCGCAAAAAATAGTCGCAAACGACGAAAACTACGCTTTAGCAGCTTAATAACCTGCTTAGAGCCCTCTCTCCCTAGCCTCCGCTCTTAGGACGGGGATCAAGAGAGGTCAAACCCAAAAGAGATCGCGTGGAAGTCCTGCCTGGGGTTGAAGCGTTAAAACTTAATCAGGCTAGTTTGTTAGTGGCGTGTCCGTCCGCAGCTGGCAAGCGAATGTAAAGACTGACTAAGCATGTAGTACCGAGGATGTAGGAATTTCGGACGCGGGTTCAACTCCCGCCAGCTCCACCAAATAATTATCCGGATACGTCCGGTGAAGTACAGAAAGCCCGCATGGCACAAGCCCTGCGGGCTTTTTTGTGTCTGCCGTTGTCCGAGAGCATCCGGCTAAATCCAGAGAAAATTGGTACACGTTTAGGTACACGCTATACTGTGAGCCATTAAACGTGTACCAATTATGGAAGGGATCCAGACATGGCGCGCATCACACGCCCCCTAACTAACAACGAAATCCTCAAAGCTAAACCCCGCGAAAAAGACTTCACTTTGCATGATGGTAACGGCCTGTTCTTACTCATCAAAACATCTGGTAAAAAGCTCTGGCGCTTCCGATACCAGCGTCCGGTTAGTAATAGCCGAACTAATCTGAGTCTCGGCTCATACCCTTCGCTTACGCTCGCAGCAGCTCGCCAGATACGCGACCAACATTTAGCTACGCTCGCGCAAGGGATGGATCCTCAACAGCAACAAGAGCAAGCGTCAGAGCAACGTCAGATTGAGCTGGATAGTATTTTCTCAACAGTGGCCGCCAACTGGTTCAAAATGAAAAGCAAAAGCGTCACAGAGGACTACGCGAAAGATATTTGGCGCTCTTTAGATAAGGACGTTTTCCCTGCTATAGGCGTTATACCCGTTCAGGAGATAAAGGCCAGAACGATTATTGAAGCATTAGAGCCAATCAAAGCGCGTGGTGCGCTGGAGACTGTTCGCCGTTTAGTGCAACGTATAAACGAGATAATGATTTATGCAGTTAATACCGGTCTCATTGACGCCAATCCTGCGTCAGGCGTAGGTATGGCTTTTGAGAAACCCAAAAAGCAAAACATGCCAACACTGCGGCCTGAAGAATTGCCGAAGCTAATGCGTTCTTTGGTCATGTCAAACTTATCTGTTCCGACTCGCTGTCTAATTGAATGGCAACTCCTGACTCTCGTGCGTCCATCTGAAGCATCTGGTACTCGTTGGGAAGAGATCGACCTTGAGACCAGACTCTGGACGATTCCAGCCGAAAGGATGAAAGCAAAGCGTGAACACATCGTACCGCTTTCTCCTCAGGCATTAGAGATTCTGGAAGTGATGAAGCCTATAAGTAAGAATCGTGAATACGTTTTTCCAAGTCGTAACGATCCAAATCAACCAATGAATAGCCAGACTGCTAACGCTGCCTTAAAGCGGATTGGCTATGGTGGTAGGTTAGTTGCGCATGGTCTTCGCTCGATAGCAAGCACTGCATTAAATGAATCAGGCTTTAATTCTGACGTTATTGAATCTGCTCTGGCACATTGTGATAAAAACGAAGTTAGGCGCGCATACAACCGCTCCATTTATCTGCCGCAACGCACAAATCTTATGGATTGGTGGGGGAATTTTGTACGTTCTGTTTAAACTAACTTGCTTACTTTTTAACGCTGATCTAAGCTAACTCCATCTTTACGCGAAGGTTTATGTTACTTAAACCTAGTCGGGCGATTAGCCAGACATACAGTATTGAGGACACTTAGGGTTGCGCAAAAGCACTTCTCTAACGATCCTTGATCAGGAGCGTCAGAGAAGTCTTTTGCGCATCCTCTAGGTAAAGATTTAAACAAAGCGGATTTCCGCTTTGTTTTTTTATGGAGAGATTGAATTGAGTATGGCAAAGGGTAATGAAAGCTACGAAGATACACTCATTGATGAGTTCAGTTCTCTCTCGTACTCCAATTTTTCCCTTTACTTAACACCTCATAAAATTTTTATCTGTGGTGGAGATACAAACACTGGAAAGCTGATTCCGCAAAGTTTACGCGACAGGATAATTGCATTCTTTGAGGTTAATGAAGAACATGGTCTCTCAAAATCCTTCATAATGGCCGAAACATTCAAGGATTATTTCCGAGAAAACACATATTCAGATTTGTTTTCATTTGAGGATGATATTGCCAAACTATCCACACTTATAATCATTTGCTTAGAAAGTCCCGGTTCTCTTGTCGAATTAGGCATGTTTGCAAACATTAGCGACCCTAAAAAAATACTTATTTTCGCTCCAGATGAACATGTACAGGCTGAAGACTCATTTATTTACCTGGGTCCTTTATCATATTTAAAACGAAAAGATAAAGAGTCAGTGCATATCTTCCCATGGCCCAGCAACACTGAGATAAATTACCCAGACTTACCATTGGTAATAGAGTGCATAAAAAATAGACTTAAAACCGCAAGTAAAACAACCGCTTTTAATATATCTAACCCTGCACATATAGCATTATTAGTCTACGATATCATCCATACATTCTATCCAATAAAAGACTATGAAATTGAATTAGCATTAATAGCACTCAATATCGAAATAGATGAAAACGTTATAAAGAGACTGCTTTATTTATTACAATCAATGTCTATGATTGGCAAAAAGAAATATAGCAATATAACTTTTTACTACCCTCTGGAAAGTAAAAAAAGAGTTATACTTGGAAAAGATAAACTTGGACGAATAAAAGAATATAAGGCCATGAGAATAAGAGCCGTCACATCATTTGTTCTATCTGATGACGAGGCATCCAGAAAAAGAAAGCTTGCATTATCTGCAATTACAAAAATGCTTGAGGATGACGCCAAATGAGTATACTTAACCAGTTATCCGCCACATTGTTCATGGATAAAGACTCGTTGAAAAGCTTTATCTCGACAGCCCCACGCCGCTATAAGAAATATACCATACCAAAGAGAAGCGGTGATGGAGTTCGTATTATCGCTCAGCCATCTAAGCAAATTAAGTCTTTACAACGATTTACTGCCAACCTGCTTTCTGAACATTTGAAAGTACATTATGCGGCTCATGCCTATGTTCCTGGTAAGGGTATAAAAACTAATGCCGCCGCACACAAAAACAGTCAATTCATATTAAAAATAGACTTTAAGGATTTCTTCCATTCTATTACACCTGATCTTTTCATTAAGACCCTCGAAGCCAATGGGGCTAATATATCAGAAGAAGATAGATTTATCATCGCCCATCTTTTATTCTGGAAACTAAGAGGCAATAGCCCTCTTAGATTGAGTATTGGAGCCCCAACATCCCCGTTAATATCTAACGCAATCATGTATTGTTTTGATGAGGAATTAACAAATTACTGCACTGACTTAAATGTAACTTACACCCGTTACGCCGATGATTTGACCTTTTCATCATTTCATAGTTTAAGCTTAGCGACAATACAGCGCACAGTACAAGCCTTATTAATAAAACATTACAACAGAAAAATCAGAATAAATAGAGATAAAACAATTTTTTGCAACAAAGCTATGAATAGAACCATTACTGGTGTAGTACTAAATAATAGCAATGAATTATCCTTAGGAAGAAAAAAGAAAAGGATGATTAGTTCTTTAGTACATAAATTTTCGTATAGTTTATTAAACCAAAAAGAGATTAATTATCTTAACGGCATATTGGGACATGCTTTTCATATAGAACCTCAATTCATTGAGCGTCTTCAAGTTAAATATGGGCATGACGTTATTGATAAGATTAAGCAGTCAATAACCTATGACGACATCACTTAACCCCCCAAAAGGGTATCATTAGCTTTTCGATACATATCATAATTTCTTTATCGCATCAGCTATTTGATGCGATAACTGCATTAAATATACCCATCTCTTTAACATCCTGATATTCAAAAATATTTAAATGTAATTATCAGCGCGCAATGCTCTCCCCGCCACGCCTGCCCGCTTAAGGGGCCGCTTTTAATGCAGGTGCAAAGGTAGATTCAGGCCGCGCCGCGACTGGCGCTGGCAGGGAGTTCAGGGGTGGGAAAACGCATGCAAAACCATGCACCTTATGGATGCATGGCTTATTTCGTTAAAAATAGCGGGATTTACGGGGATTTTTTGACAGGCTACTGCGCGGCCAGTTCGGCACGTCGACGGGTGTAAATCATGTTCTGTGCAGGGGTGAATTTTTCACGATTATCATCCCGCGAAGGCGCATCAGGCCTGTATCCGATGGCCGTTAAAATATCTTTATCCTGTGCAGAATAATTAATTTCATTTCCTACGGTCAGCCAGACGGAAAGGGCTTCACGGAGATATGCCATCGAACGGTCAAGCGCGCGGTTTTTTATCATCGCGGGCTGGTTTTTAATCTCCATCAGCTCCGGTGCCAGAGCGGCGGCCAGCTCTGCGCCGTTCTGCTGCATAAAATCATGCAGCCGGTTACGGATGCTGATGCGC
>OGMC01000139.1_pt1 | contig 28672 bp, 20 predicted proteins | sample 1573011 | NCBI WGS metagenome assembly OGMC01 (sample SAMEA2581888, study PRJEB24529) | metagenome | biome: Human gut stool | place: China | collected 2011
GGACACGCTGACGGACTTCCTGCTCCGGCAAAAAAGCGGGCTGTAACTTCGGTTATGGCCCGTTTCTACTTCGAGACAAAGTGTCCCAAGGCGGAGGCATCCTTGTTGTCCCGCCCGGGCAGAGGTATAATATAGATGTAATGTGATAGGGAAGGAGGAACAATGGCACGAACAAAAAACAGAGGATTGCAACAGAGTTTCTCTCCCTCTTATACCGTCCGCCGCTGGCGGCTGGGCGAATACATCCGGCTTTCCAAGGAGGACTTGAAAAAGGGAAAGGACGACAGCAACAGCGTCATCAACCAGCGTGATCTGCTCAATGACTTTTACCAGAAGCATATCGGAGAATTTGAAAGTGTTTCCGAATATGTAGACGATGGACACACGGGAACGGACGCCAACCGGGAGAATTTTCAACGGCTCCTTTCCGATGTAATGAGCGGGAAAATCAACTGCGTGGTAGTAAAAGACCTTTCCCGTTTTGCGAGAAATTACAGTGATGCGGGAAGTCTGATTGATAACCTGTTTGTTCAGATGGGTGTCCGCTTTATCAGTCTTGCTGAAAATGTGGACAGCTATCTCAACCCGGACAGCGTTTCCAGTATTATCGTCCCGATTACAAATGTGATGAACGATCAATACTGCTACCAGACCTCAAAGAAAATCCGCCAGGTATTTGACTACAAGCGGCGCAACGGTCAGTACATCGGCGCATTTGCTCCTTATGGATATGTGAAGCACCCAAAGGACAAGCACCGGTTGATCATCGATCCCGATGCCGCTGAAATTGTCAAACTCGTTTTCTCTTTGTTCCTAAAAGGGACATCGAAACGGGCCATCGCTTTGTATCTGAATGAACATGGTGTACCCAGCCCCTCGGCTTATAAACTGCAAAAGGGCATACCTGTTTCAACAAGAGGATATGACGATCCTATGTGGGGAGCCCGCATGATCCACTCCATTCTTACGAACCCCACCTATACCGGGGATTTGGCACAGGGCCGCAGCCGGGTAAAAAGCTATAAGGTACACGAGGTTGAAAGTGTTCCCCGTGAAGAATGGGTGGAAGTAGCTGGTACGCATGAGGCAATCATTGATTATGAAACCTTTGATAAGGTACAGGCCCTCTTACAGCGTGATACCCGCACTTCTCCAAAAGGCCGGGAAGTCCACCTGTTCAGCGGTTTTCTGAAATGTGCTGACTGCGGGCGGGCAATTACCCGGAGTGTAGGCAACAACAATAATGTGTACTATGCCTGCTCCACCTACAAGAACCGTTCCCGGACAGCCTGCACAATGCACTCCATCAAGCATAATCGTCTGGAGGCCGCTGTCCTCTTTGCGGTACAACAGCAAGTCCATCTGGCTGTTTCATACTCGGAAATGATTGCCCGCATTAACACCGCCCCAGTCAAAAAGAGCCAGTCCATCCGTTTGGAAGAATTGATTGCTGTGAAAGAGCGGGAACTGGCAAAAATCAGCCGCTACAAGCAGTCCCTTTATCAAGACTGGAAAGACGGGGAAATTACCCAGCAGGACTACCGGGATATGAAAGCCGATTATGAACGACAAACTATCGCTCTTACGGATGTGCTGGCCCGGCTGAACGCTGAACGGGCGGAATTGGCAAACGGTGTAAAGAGTGAGCATCCCGCATTGGTGGCTTTTACAAAGCATCAAAATATCGACCAGCTTTCCCGGGAACTTCTCGTTGAGCTGATCGACCATATCAAGGTTTATGAGAATGGAAACATTAGTGTGAGATTTAAGTTTGCGGATGAATTTAGACGCATAGCAGAATACATTGAAATCAACACCACAAAACCCGCAGTAGCGGGCTAACCCCCGCTACATACCCCTTTGACAGTGTGTTTTCCTAATAGGAGCTAATCATAGGATATATCGGTCAAACTCATGGAGGTGCTGTTCAAAAGGGAAAACGCTGCTTCAAGTCGAAGCGCCGCGAGATAATCTTGAAATGTGATGTGTAACTGTTCCTTTATGAAATGAGACAGATACGCCTGCGTAAGTCCTTCTTGGCGAGCCAATTCGGCCAAACGCAGCGGCTCTCGAAAATGCACCTCGAGATACTGCAAAATTCGGGAGAGGCGTTCCTCCTTCCTTACTGCCACAGTAGCTTCCTGCTGTTCCATGATGTGATATGGGACGTGTTGAAGCAGGAGCGAAAACAACATACTGATATACGCCATGCATGCAAAGCGGTCGGGAGTCTGATCACTATGATATCCTAATATCGACCTGTCCATGGTGCAGCGCGACGGCCGCACGTCGTTCACAGCCGTCATGTCGAATAACCGCACAAAGGAGCGCACCTTCTTCCAGCACGCCGGTGCGAACGCCTACTACGGCGAGGAGCACGTCGACTGGGATAAGCTCGATGTGAACATCTTCCACATCGGCTATATTCTGCTGCTGCCCCATCTGGACGAGCCGGATGCGCAGTACGGCACCAAGATGGCGCGGCTCCTCGATCGCGCTCAGAAGGCCGGGATGAAAACCTCCATCGACGTGGTCTCTGAGTCCGGCGACCGCTTCCAGAAGCTGGTCACACCTGCGCTGCGCTATACCGATTACTGCATCATCAATGAGCTTGAGACCCAGCAGACCACCGGCGTGTGCCTGCGCGACGAGGATGGTACACTGCACGTGGAGAACATGAAGGCTGCGCTTCAGAAGCTGCATGAGCTTGGCGTTTCGACGTGGGCAGTCATCCATTGTCCGGAACTGGGCTGCGGCATGGACGCAGACGGCAGCTACTACGAATTCAAGAGCCTCAGACTCCCTGAAGGCTATATCAAAGGCAGCGTCGGCGCAGGCGATGCGTTCTGCGCAGGCGTTCTGTACGCGGCGGAGACCGGCATGACCTTGCCGGAAGCGTTGAAGCTCGGTGCCTGCACGGCGGCGGCTTCGCTCAGCGAGGTCAGCGCGTCCGACGGCGTGAAAACAGCCGAGGAAGTTCTGAAACTCTATGATCTTTACAAAGCGGAGGCATAATTTCTCATGAAAAAAGCAGTCATGTACGGCGGCGGCAACATTGGCCGCGGCTTCATCGGCGCGACCCTGAGCCAGTCTGGCTACGCCGTCACCTTCATCGACGTGGCGGAGCCGGTCGTAAAGGCGCTGTCCGAAAACCATCAATACCCCGTCCGCTACGTCTCGACAAACGGCTACGAGGACGTCCTCATCGAAAACGTTACCGCCGTCAACGGCAACGATGCCGAGGCCGCGTCCGAGGCCATCGCAGAGTGTGACATCATGGCCACGGCTGTGGGTGCCCGTATTTTGAAGTTCATCATCGGCAACATCGTCGCGGGTCTGCGCAAGCGCTGGGCGAGAACCGACGCGCCCCTCAACATCATCATCTGCGAAAACCTGATGGACGCGAACCTCGTGATGGAAAAGATGCTCAAGGAGCAGCTGAGCGAGGAAGAGTGCAAGATCTTCGACGAGCGCGTGGGTCTGGTCGAAGCTTCCATTGGCCGCATGGTGCCGGTGCAGACCGACGAAATGAAGGATGGCGACCCCATGCGCGTGTGCGTGGAGCGCTACGGCTTCCTGCCCACCGACAAGGCCGCCTTCAAGGGCGAGATCCCCGAGATCCGGAACATGGTTCCCTTCGCACCCTTCGATTTCTACATCAAGCGCAAGCTGTACATCCACAACATGGGTCACGCCACCTGCGCATACTTAGGCGATTTGCTGGGCTATGAATATATCTACCAGTCCATCGACGTGCCGGAGATCCGCGTGCTGGTGCAAAATGCCATGCTGGAGAGTGCTGTGGCGCTGCACAAGAAGTACGACGTGGAGCTGGGCGGCATCGTTCTGCACATCCAGGACCTGCTGCACCGCTTTACCAACGCCGCGCTCAAGGACACCTGCGCCCGCGTGGGCGGCGACCCGGGCAGAAAGCTGTCGCCCGCTGACCGCCTCATCGGCTCTGCGTCCCTTGCCATCGCGCAGGGCGAAACGCCTGCCTACATCGCCGTCGGCGCTGCCGCCGGTCTGCGTCGGTATATCGCCGAGGCAGAGGGCATGGAGCAGGGCATGGACAGCGCCAAGAAGGTGCTGAAAGAGGTCTCCGAGCTGGACGAGGGCAGCAAGCTGGCCGCCATGATCCTCGAGATGTACGCCCTCATTCTGGAGGGTAAGACCATCCGCGAGCTTCTGAAGGCCGCCGACGAGGTCAAAGCCGCAGCGGCCTGCCGCGTGATTTAGAGACAACAAATACCGCAATATTCGAATGTATTTGTCTACATGTTTTTCTATAATTCTTCAATTTACTACCAAAAACTGTTTTATACATAAGCGTGGCTTTGATTCCTAGCAAAAAACTATTAACTAACAAAAAGGACTTTACACCGCTGAAAATATCAAAGATGGAGGATTGTTATGGCGACAAAACTGACCGATCCGGCTTCCATTGATCTGCTGATCTCGGAGATGACCGTTGCGGAGAAGGCGCGGCTGGTCATCGGCGGTTCACCTTGGTGCACAGAAGAACTACCCGAATACGGGATTCCGAAGCTGTTTATGCTCGATAGCTGCAACGGCCTTAATCTCATGGAGTATGAAAGCGAGTTTGTCTACCGTGATTTGGAGAAACAGGCAACTGCGGCCGGGACGCCCCTTGACCGGGAGAAAAACGGATATATGGGTGGCTTGCTGCTGGCATTGGGTGCCCTTCATAAAAAGGCTGCCGAGCAAAAGGCTGCCGGGGTGCCGGAAAAGGAAAAACCCTACGGAATATATCCGCCGGGGATCGCTTACGGCTCTACGTGGGATCCGGAACTCGTCAAAAAGACCAGTGCGGTCATGGCACGGGAGATGGCAAGCTACGGCATCGATATGGTGCTTGGCCCCAATATCAACATCCACCGCGATCCGCGCTGCGGCAGACTGGCCGAGAGCATTTCGGAAGATCCGTATCTGGTCTCCAAAATTGCCGTGGCGCAGGTCGAGGGAATACAGTCCACCGGCATGATCGCCTGTGTGAAGCACTTTGCGGCGAACAATCAGGAAAAAGACCGGCTTGGTGTGGCAGAACACGTACCGGAACGCGCTCTGCGTGAGATCTATCTGCCCGGTTTCAAGGCTTGCGTGGATGCCGGTGTCGGCTCGGTCATGTCGGCCTACAATATGCTCAACGGCAAGCCAAGCGCCATGAATGACACGCTGCTGACCGATATCCTCCGCAAGGAATGGGGTTTTGAAGGCTTCGTCGTGTCCGACTGGGGTGCATCGTATGAACAGATCCCCGCCCTTGCGGCCGGAACCGATCTGACCATGCCCGGCCTGCGTGGTATTCGCTGCATTGAGCAGGCTGTAGAAGCCGGCACCCTGCCGATGGAAAAACTGGACGCCAGCGTGCGCCGCATTTTGACAGCAGTGCTGCACAGCTTTGCGATGACCGGCAAGCGGTCTGCGTTCCGTCTGGATGAGGCTTGTACTGCGGCAGAGGAAGCTGCCCGCGCCGGTATGATCCTGCTGAAGAACGACGGCACATTGCCGTTGGCGCCTCCGACTGACGTTGTCTTTGTGGGCAAACGCAGTCAGCACTTCGCCAGCTGCTCTGCCGGTTCCAGCAAGGTCGAATCCGACTTGGTCACTGCCCCCTATTCCCGCGCAGTAGAATTGCTGGGCGAGGAATATGTTGCTCTGGGATCCCCGCGTCCGCAGACGCGCTGCTGGATCGCTGTGGTTGGCGCAGACGGACACGAAGGGAGTGACCGGGAGGATCTTGCCATCGACCCGGACGACCAGGCCGCGCTGGAACGTGCCATCAAAGAGGCAAAGGCCGCCAACGGCAAGGTCGTCGTTGTGGTCAACGCCACCGGCCCTGTCGATCTGACTGCATGGGAGGCCGATGTCAACGCCATTCTCTGCCCGTTCTTTGCCGGTATGATGGGCGGCAAGGCTGCCACAGACGCCGTGTTTGGACAGTATAATCCTTCCGGCAAGCTGCCCGTTACATGGCCGAAGCGCTGTCAGGACGTCCCTGCCTACAAGAACTACCCCGGTGAAAACAAGGAGGTCTGGTACGGTGAGGGAATGTACGTGGGCTACCGCTGGTACGATATGCGCGGCATCGAGCCTGCTTATCCCTTCGGGTACGGTTTGAGCTACACGCAATTTGCGCTTTCGGAGCTTTGTGTGCCGGAAACGGTGAACGTGGACACCAACACGCTGCAAATTTCCCTGAAGGTCAAAAACATTGGCACCCGCACCGGCAGCGAGGTCGTACAGGTCTATGTCCACGATGTGCGCTCCAAGCTGGACAAGCCGGAAAAGCAACTCAAAGGCTTCTGCAAAGTCCATCTGGAACCGCAGCAGGAAAAGACGGTCACCATGGAACTGTGCAAAGAAGATCTTGCCGGTTACAGTGTGGAGCTGCGCCAGTGGGTCACGGAGCCCGGAGAATTTGAATTGCTGGTCGGTACCTCCTGTCAGGAGCTGCCGCTGAGAGCTTCGGTTCGCGTGCGATGCAAAAACCCCTATGGGTACTCCGATCGCACTGCCGTCGGCGCTGTTGCGGCAGATCCGCGTGCACTGGATGCCGTCAACAGCATCATCGGCGGCGACCTTCGCATCATCGCCAAGGTCGCACTGGAATATGGGCCGGACACACCGTTTGGGCAGGTCTGGAACGGTGCGGCAATGGGAAAGTTTTTCGCTGACAAGGGCGTACGCGCAGAAGAGATCGCTGATCTTCGGCTGCGCCTGCAAGCAGCGTTAGACGAAATTGAAATTGAATGAAAGAGAGGAATCCCATGAAAACAAAGAAAGAACGTGTCTTTGGCACAACAACGGGTCTGGAGCGTCTGGCATACGCCTTCGGTGATCTGGGCTCCAACTTTGTCTGGACGTTTTGCTCGTCCTTCCTGACGCTGTACTACACCGACAGTGTCCTCGTTTCGGCCGGCCTTGTCGGCACCATCATGCTGATCTGCCGTATTTTTGATGGTATCAGCGACATTTTTGCCGGCGTTCTCATCGAAAAGACCAGAACGAAGCGCGGCAAAGCACGGCCGTGGTTCGGCGCAACGATCATCCCACTGGTCATCATTGAACTGTTGGTCTTTCATGTTCCGACCGCTATGGCGATGGGCGCAAAAATCGCATGGATCATCGTATCCTATTTCCTGCTGACTGTCGTGGTCTACACGGTCAACAACATCGCATATCACGCCATGCTGCCCCGGTTCAGTCTGGTAAGCGAAGACCGCAACAAGGTCAGCTCTTTGCGTGGTATTTTCTCCTTCATCGCCGGTTTGGTGCTGGCTATTCTGACTCCCAAGCTGCTCGCTGCCGGAGGCGGCGAAAAGGTTCAGGGCGCATGGACTTCCGTCGCGTTTATCTATGCCGCGTGCTGTCTGGTGTTTGAAGCCATTTGCTACTTTGGTGTCAAGGAAAAGCTCTCCTGTCTCGATGAAACGACGCAGAAAAAAGCAGGAACCTCGGATCTTGGCGCAGGCGTTCGTGCACTGCTTCGCACCAAGTATTTCTACATCACTGTGATCGTATTTATCTCAGCCTTTATCATCAATGGCATTTTCCTCTCTTCCGCAGTCTACTTCACCCGCGATGTGTTCGGCAATGCTGATATGTACTCGCTTATTGCGATCATTTCCATTCTTGTCGCTGTTGTCGTCATGGCATTTGCGCCCAAAATGTTTGCCAAACACGGAAAACGCAATGTTCTGCTGGTCTTTGCAGTTGTTGGCGTGGTCGGCGGCATCATCGGTTTCGTTGGTGCCAAGCAGTTGAATCCGATTCTCGTATTTGTATCTACCGCACTCCATGGCGCATCGCTGGCACCCTACGTTGCAGCCATCTTCACCTTTGCATCCGACATCGTGGAATATCTGGAGCAGCAGCTTGGCCAGCGCTACGAAGGTTTGGTTACCAGTGTTAGTTCCATCGGTTCCAAAGTTGGTACCGGTCTTGGTTCCGCCATCCTTGGCTGGGGTCTGGAAATGGGCGGCTACGACGGAGCACTGATCCAGCAGGCTCAGAGCGCCAAAGACGCCGAAACGTTCCTGCTTTTCATCGTTCCCACGCTGGCAAGCGTTGTCTGCTTCATCGCTATGTGGTTCTGGGATATTGATAAGAAGATCAAAAAGTAATCCTCTATATCTCCCCCCTCCGCGAACGGGCCGTGGGCACCACCCACGGCCCATTCCTTTTTATGCAGAGCCTTGCAAGTCTTTCAAATGTGCGCAGCAGAAATGCTGACAAAAGCTGCCGCAGTTTTCTGCGTCAGCGTGTGCAGAGTGTTTCCTGCATCTGTGTGTGACCACAACAGGGGCAGCGATACCGCTTCTTCTCAAAGCTGACGGTGCTGAGTCTGACACCAAGGGGAAGATGTCGCAACACAACTCTGTAACTGCCGTGGATGTGCATACGGCCACCACAGTCGGGACAGATAATTGAGTGATAGAAACAGCGCAGCTTCCACTTTGGGGAGCTGCGCTTTGACATTCCGTTTTCCATCAACGCTGACGGTAATCTTGTCATCTGATGATGATAAGTTGACGAGAATGACAAGAATGAATATAATGATTACAAAAAGCTGCGGAGGTGCTTTATACCATTATCTCTGAACGCTGTGGGCTGAACCGTCAAATCAAGGCGGATAACGCCCTGCTCCGGGATTTGAAAGCAACGGTTAGAAAGCTGATGCAGGCGGTCAAAAACACGATTCCTGCCATCGCAGAAGCCATGGAAACCATTCGGCAGAATGTAATCATTTTCTGTTATCAGTTCAGGTCTATCCGCACCGGACAGAGAAAGCTCAAAACCTATATTTCCGATGTAAAGTCTGAAATGAAGCAGTACAGTTCGCTTGTGGAGCAAATCAAGGAAAAGAGCAAAGAACGAAAATCCCTTCTTGCCGAGCAGAAGGAATTACCGTTCTGGAATGTTCCGAGAAAAAAGGAATTGACCTCCCGCATTGCAGAGCTGACCGAGCTATTGGAAGAACTGCAATCCGAAAAAGCGATTCTTCTGCACAATATGGAATGCACGGATGGCAAGGATGTTTCCAAGGTCAGAAAGAAGGTTGCACTGATGGAAGCCAATTTGAAAGAACTGGACGAACAGGAACAGAAATACTCCGCCGAATTGGAAACCACTCTTGCCGAATATGCCGAGCTGAAAACACAAGGCGAACAATTCGACCCGGTGGAGCTGTATGATGCTCGGCAGGCAATACGCCATGAAAAGGAGCAGAATGTAATTAACCGGGTACAGCGTGCTTACGGGGATAAGTATAACCCGCTTACTATGTTCGACAGCAAGCGGGAGGCATCCAGGCTTCTTCTTGAATATGCAGATGAACAGGCGGTGCAAAAGATGAAACGAGAACAACAGCAAAAAATAAAACCTGACTTTCGTCGCAATCAATCAACGAAAGAAAAGCGGCGAGTTGATTGGGAACGTTAATTTGCTTAACTGTAAGCGAAGACTTGCTTTCCATGTTCCCAAAGACGACACAAAAGAAAGCTATGGGCTGATTGTATATCTTTACGCAGGCGGCTTTGCCACAGGAGATAAAACTGATGACGCAAAAATGTTGTAGTGGCTCTACTCTCTTGGATATGTGACGGCGGGTATCAACTACATGTTGTTCAATGAGGAATACCCCGATACAAATATCTATGCACAGTCACTGGAGATGCTTTGCCGTGGTCGATCCAGAACCGGCGGGTTTCCTCGTTGGGAGAACTGAGGGTCAGGGGATCGCATTTGGGATGGGAGAAAAAGGTGGGGTTAAAATCGCAGCCCAGCCCCCGCTCACGGCAAAAGTCCACCCACGGCTGAAAATGCCCGGGCTCCAGTTTGTCCCGGTCGGCCCATGTTCCATCTTCAAATATGGCGTAGCTGGCGTGAAGATTCAGCTTTTTCGTGGCGGGGCAGAGCTTCAGGACCACGTCGATATCCTCCATCAGCTCCTTTGGGTTCCTCGCCCGGCCGGGGTAATTTCCGGTAGTTTGAATACCGTCGGTAAGTGGGGCGTTCGGGTCGGTGTCAAAGCCCTGCACATCGTCCCCCTGCCAGCAGTGCAGGGAAAACGGGACGGATTTGAGCTTTTCAATTGCCGCATCGGTGTCAATGCCGATGGCGGCGTATTTTTCTTTTGCATCTGTGTAGCTCATTGATTTTCCTCCAGTTGTATTTTCAGATTGCCAAGAGCGGTGGCTTCGATGGGCAGGGCCACCACCTGTTTGCCGGTGGCTTCCTCGGTGAGGCGATTGAGAAATGCATTTTTCGCCCCGCCGCCCACGATATAGAGCTTTTTGCAGCTTTTTTCGGTGTTTTCTTCCAGTTCCCGGCGAAGTTCATTTACCAGCCACATGCCCATAATATTCTTCTGATAGCGGTTATAGCCCACGCCGCCCTCGTTGGAATAGTTAGCGTTCCTGCTGCCTGCATCCGTCAAAGGCTTGGGGGTCTTGACGCCCAGCAGGCTCCATGTCCCGGAGGACAGGTAAAGCGCCTCCCCCTCCATGGGAATGCCCTCCACGGCGGAGCCGGTGTCGTGGGTGGCGCAGAGCATGACAGAAATTCCCCCGTATTCTCCAATCACCGTGCCCGGCTGCTGCAATTTGGGAAATAGATGCGCCGGAAGTCCCAAACGGTTCACGATTTCCCGGTCGATTTCCAGTGTATCGGCATTTACCAGCCCCATGGTGGTGGCATTTGTGAATTCCTTTGCCTTGACTCCGCAGAGTTTGTACATCAGGTATTCGGGGATCATCAAAAAATCTGTAATCGGGGATCATCAGGAAGTCCGTAACCCCGTCCAGCCTGCCCGCCAGCTTATCGGCATAGAGCTGATAGATGGAATTGAAGCTCTGGAACTGGCAGCCGGTGCGGTGGTACTATTCTTCAAAGGGCAGGATTTCATGCACCCTGGGAATGACGCTTTCCGTGCGGCCATCCCGGTAAGCATACACAGGAAGTACTTCCTTGCCCCCTTTCAGCAGCACATAGTCCACGCCCCAGGTGTCGATGGACAGGGACGAAATTGCAAACTGCTTTTGCGCCTCGGCAATACCCGCCTTGACATGGGCCAGCAGAGAGGAAATATCCCAGGTGAGGTGTCCGTCCCGTTCGGTCACGCCGTTGGGAAAGCGGTAGACCTCTTTTGTTTTGATTTCGCCGTTCTAAAGCAAGCCCACAATATGCCGTCCGGAGGATGCGCCAATGTCGATAGCAAGAGCATAGTGTGTCATTTATCCGCCACCTCTTTGATGCTGGCAATTTCACTGATTGCCCGGTCATAGGCCTCCGTCGGAAGGTGGAACAGAGCTGCCTTATACCGCAGATCTGCCAGAGATTTGGACATGGCCTCCGCATCCGCCCGATTGGTTGCCGGTACCATGCCGGGTAAAAGCCTGTCCAGAATCTCCACCGCTCTTTGGTCGTCCAGCAGTCGTTCCAGCGGGGTATCCTCCCGGTACAGGGCCCGATAGTCCCGCTTTGTATGAATGGTGTATTCATAGACACCGGCGCACTGCTTTATCGCTTCCTGCTCCGGCAGGCAGATTTCCGCCTCACAGCCAAAGGGAATCTCAAAGCGGAAATATATGCTCCCGTCCCGGTTGATTCTCCACGACGACTCATATTGCCCGGATGCGGAATCAAAAGTGCAGGACAGCTCTCCCAGACGGATATCGGGCTTCGGCGCTATTCGGACACTGGAGAACCCGGGGGCTATGGGCTGAATCCCTGCACAGTGACGGTACAAGAATTCCGTTACCGCACCGTAAGAATAGTGGTTCAGGCTGTTCATGCCGGTGCCGCTGACAGTTCCATCAGGCAATACGGAGTTCCATCGTTCCCAGATGGTGGTTGCCCCCAGATTGACAGCGTACAGCCATCCCGGAAAGCCCTCGTAGCACAGCAGATCATAGGCAATGTCCGCCATGCCGTTGTCCGCCAGCACTGTGTTCATCATGGTAGCCCCTACGAAGCCTCCTGTAAGGTGGCGGCAATCTTTTTTGAAGCGGTTTTGAAACGCCGCAATCGCTTTCTCCCTGTCCGGGCAAAGGCCAAATCGAAGCGCCAGCAGATATGCAGTTTGGGTATCAATGGCCAATCGCCCTGTCGGAGTAAAGTATTCTTCCAGAATTGCACTGTGGATATGCGATGCAAGCTGTTCGTATGCTGCCTTTTCCGGCAGCTCCAGCACTTCGGCTGCTTTCGCCACATAAGCCGCAGAGGCATAATAGTACACCGAGGAAACAAAGTGGACATCCGTCCGCCCAAATGTGCTCTGGGGCGTAGCACCATCCAATGCCAGCCAGTCCCCGAACTGGAATCCGAAATCCCAGAGATATTTTTCTCCACGGGCCTGATCCTGTCTGCGCACACTGTCTACCCAATCCCGCATCAGAGGATAGTGACGACGCAGCGCATCGACATCCCCGTAAACGGTATAAAGGTTCTGAGGCAGAAATGTGGCAATATCACTCCAGACTGCAGCGGTCAGGCCGGGGAATTCATTGGGGAGATAGATTGCAACTCTCCCGTCATTTCGCTTCTGGTCAGTACGCAGATCCCGGCAGAACTTGTCGTAAAACGCCCGGGTATCCATAAGCCACGATGCGGTGGAAGAGAATACCATGGCATCGCCGCACCAGCCAAGCCTCTCGTCCCGCTGAGGACAGTCCATGGGCATATCCACGAAGTTGGATTTTAAGCCCCACAGGGTATTTTCATGGAGACGGTTGATTTTTTTGTTTGCGGTGGCCAGATGTCCCGTCTGTTCCATTTCAGAGTAGACTGCCTGCCCCGAAAACAGAGAAAGGTCGATGTCCGCAAGGCCGCTGACCTTTACATAGCGGAAACCGAAAAAGGTAAAATGGGGGCGGATGGTTCGCATCCTGCCGTCGGAGATGTAGGTAAATACCGACCTTGCCGTGCGGTAATTCTCGTGGTAGAAGTTTCCGCCCTGCAGAATTTCTCCGAATTCCAGCGTCATCACTGCCCCTGCGGGGATTGTCTGCCTGCATTCCACATAACCGGCAAAATTCTGGCCAAAGTCCAGCACTGTCTCCCCGGCGGGGGTGCGGATAAGCTCTTTTACCGGCAGGGATTCCATTGTGTGTAAAGGCGGGGAATACCGTTCTGTCAGTTTGCCGGGGGCGTCAACTGAAGCCGCCTTTTCCCAGAGCGCAGGTTCCTTTTGATAATCCTGCGTTTCGCCGTCATAAATATCAGAAAGGGTCACAAAGCTGCTCCGTACTTCCCAGCTTTCGTCGGTGGCAATGACCTTCCGGCGGCCATCCGTATACCACAGATGCAGCTCTGCAATGAGGGCAAAGGGTCTCTCCGGGTGTGCCTGGCAGGAAAGGCCGAATTTGCCCTGATACCAGCCCCTGCCAAGCAGCACAGAAAGCTGATTTTCCTCCCGCAAAAGTTCCGTCACATCGTAGGTGCAATACTGAAAATGCTCTTTGTAATCGTTGATAAAGGGTGCCAACAGGTCGTCGCCGATTTTTTCACCGTTCAGACGCGCCTCAAAAAGTCCCAGCCCGCAGATATACAGCCGCGCCTGCCGCACTGTTCCCGAAAGGGCAAACCCCTTTCGATATTCCGGGTGGAAATCTTCCGTTTGGGGAAGGCCGATCCATCTGCCCTGCCATGGCTGTGCGAGTTTGGCTGTCTCAAAACAGCAGAAAGCCTGCGCTGTTTCCCCGATATCTGAAGTAACAGTTACCCGGCAAAAATATCGCGTGCACGGCGAGAGGGGAAAGTTCAAGGCCACCCCCAAACCGGAAAGCTCTGCCCCCTCCCGGCATACGAGCAGTGAGCTGAAATCTTCCTGTTGAGATACTTCCACCCGGGCATTTCTCTGCTTTTTTCCGCTGGCGTTTTTTACTTTCCAAGACACTGTTACCGTATCAAAGCAATAGCCAATCGGGTCATTCAGGCCGTTGATTTTCAGTGCATACAGTTCCATTTCATCCCTCGCTTTCAATTTCCCTCAGCAGTTTCAGGATGTTGCCGCCGCAGCGCCGGACATCTTCCGGGTCAAGTTTGCCGTTTTCCAGATCTGCAAGCAGGTAATCCAGATCCCGTTTTGAGCCGGGCATGATGAGATCGTTGCCCGCCCGGATGCAGTCACTGGCGTAGCAGCAGTCATATTTTTGCCCCTGATTGCTGCCCGGGACACCGGTGGTGCCCCAATCCGTCATCACTATGCCATCAAAGCCCCACTCCCGGCGAAGGATATCCGTCAGAAGGTCATGGTCGCAGGCTGCGTGAACGCCGTTGATGAGATTCAGCGCAGTCATCACCGTGGCGGGCTTGCTCTTTTTCAGGCAGATCTCGTAGCCGCGCAGGTAAATCTCCCGCAGGGCACGCTCGGAGACATGGACATTGTGGAAATTGCGGTTGGATTCCTGATTGTTGGCGGCAAAATGCTTGATGCTGACACACTTGCCCGGGCGGCTTTGGACACCGTTTGTAAGGGCGGCGGCACATACGCCTGTCAACAGCGGGTCTTCGGAAAAGTACTCAAAATTTCGTCCGCAAAGGGGATTGCGTTGGATATTCATGGCCGGGGCCAGCCAGATATCCACCCCCAGCAGCTCCATTTCTGCTGCAATCAGCTCGCCTGCCTGATACAGCAGCTCCGGATTCCAGCTTTGTGCCAGCATAGACGCAACCGGCAGGGCGGTACAATACTGATACCGGGTCACGCTGCCGGACAGGTCAACCGGCGCCGTGTCTGCGGTGATCAGCTTGCTGAAAATCGGGTCTTCTCTTGGGTCACTGAGGTAGCCGCCGTTTTTCTCATGCAGAATCGGGTTGACACGGACCCCCGCAGGGCCGTCCACCATGGTAATGGAGGGGACGCCCTTTTCCGTGAGCAGGGAGGTGGTCTCCCCGGCCGCCCCGGGCAAGCCTTCGGAGAAGGTGCCCACCACGGTGACGGCGGACATATTGATTCTCGCCGCACCGATGCAGAGGGTGGCAAGCTCCCGGTCCGTCAGCCCTTCAACGTCGGCAGCGGCCTGCTCTGTGTAGTCGTGCCTGACCGGGCAGAACGCCCCAGGTTCAAGCCGCAGCACTGGAAGTTGCTCCGGGAAGGCAAAATACCGGGTAGACCCGATTTCCTCGATGCGCTCGCCTCGCAGCTTGTTTTCGCACTGTTCAAGGATGATGTTTTCCGGCGAGGTGACCACGGCGCAGGGAGCGGTAGTTCGGGAATCCGTGCCGCAGAGCAGGCAATATTCCCCCCGGTCAATCTGCCATACCGCCCTTTGTTCGTGATAGACGGCAAACAATTCCGCATCGAAGTTCAGCGTTAATGTTTGTTCTTCTCCGGGCTGAAGCAGTTTTGTTTTTTTAAATGCTACAAGACTTTGATACGGTTTTTCCAACCCGGGAGATTTTGGTGCGGCATAAAGCTGCACCACTTCTTTTCCGGGGCGCACTCCCGTATTTTTCACAGCAACACGGACGGATACCCGATGTCCGGAGAGTTCCGTACCCTGAATGCTCAAAGTGAAAGCAGTATAGGAAAGTCCATAGCCGAAGGGGTACAGCACATCCTTTCCCAGAGAATCAAACCAGCGGTAGCCGACAAATGCCCCTTCTTTATAATAGGAATCATATTTGTCCCCGAATTCTGCGGCGAACGGGTAATCCGCATACTGCACGGCCCAGGTTGCCGTCAGCCTGCCGGAGGGTGTCTCTCTGCCGGACAGCACCGCTGCGGCGGCATCCCCACAGCCGCTGCCGCCCTGCCCCATAAGAACGATTGCGCCGGGCAGGTCTTTCACCGGGGACAGTTCCACTACGCCGCCCACATTCAAAAGCAGGACGAATTTCTGATATTGACTTGCCAGTAGGGTGATGTCGCTGATCTCCTGCTCACTCAGGTAATAGTCCCCGGGGACCGCTCTGCGGTCAGCACCTTCCCCGGAATTCCGGGACAGAACATAAACCGCCGCATCCGCCGGATGCCGGCAAAGGACTTCTTCCGTCAGGCCAGGGAATACGGGAGGAATGAAAGGATTGGACATCATGGCAATCAGCCCTGCAAAAGCACCGGCCTTTGCCCGCTCGCGGACGGAGGCATCATAGATAAGCCGGGCATTCTGCAAAATCCCGTCGTATTCGGTCAAAACTTCCCCGGTCACAACGGAGTACCCGCTGTTAAGCAGGCCCTGCTCCACCGTAACATAATCCCGTACATTTACATCCCCGGAGCCGGTTCCTCCCTTGATGGTGTGCCGTGCTCCGCTGCCATACAGGGCAATGGTGCTTACACCGCTGTCAAAGGGCAGAACACCTTTGTTTTCCAGCAGAACAATACCTTCCTCTGCGATGCGGGTGGAAGTCTCCCGGTTTGCTTTTTCGCGGGTGCTTGGTAATGGGTCAGGTGTTGCCATCCTGTTGTTATGAATCATAATGTTACCTCACGCTTTCTTCCAATATGCCATATCAAAGTAGTCTAACTCTGTTTCAACCCCCCGTGTCAGGCACAACAGCTTTCCTGCAAAGGGAATGGAAAATTTCTTTTCTGCATTGGGCAGGTCATGGGTAATCGCATCCAGCATGGTTCGCAGATGCCCTTTGGGGAGAGCGCAGCGGTCGTGGGCGGAAAACGCAGTATCAAAAGAGGCATCTTCCAGCCGTCGCAGCCGCTTGCAGAATTCCTCCAGCGGCACAGCACCCGAAATGCCGTACAGCAGCCGCCGGGTGAAGGTATCCCCGGAAAGCAAAACCCGGGTGTTTCTGTCCAGCAGAAGAATGCTTCCCATGGTATGACCGGGAATATGTATCACATCCAGCAGCCTGCCTCCGAGGTCGATGGTATCGCCGTCCGCCAGCTCGTGAAGCACCGGCAGGGGGCGTATCCTCCGTGTGCCGATTCCCTTGCCCTTCAGCAGCGGAATATCCCCGCTGTGAAGCCAAACCTCGGAAAAGTCCTCCAGATGATACACATGGTCAATATGTCCGTGGCTGAGAACCGGGAAAACCGGCCGGTCGGTCAGACTCCGGGCATAGTCCGCAAGGCCCGGCTCGTTGACCGCCATATCAAACAGCAGCGCCTTATCCTCCCCGATTACCAGATAGGAATTGGCTGTGGCTCTGCCGGGTTTCAGGGAGCGTCCGTCGCTGTCCGGCCCACTGATATCCGAGGAGATCAGAAATATCCCCTCTGCCACCTGTGCATGAAAAAGCATAGCCTTACCCCTTTCTGCCCAGGCGGTCAAAGGTGTAGGTTCCGCTTCCTGTCTGCGTAACGACCCCGCCCCATTCGATTGCTGCAGTCACACCGCAGGGAATGGTGACCGACAGTTCATCCTCATTTACAGAAATGCGAATTTCCCCGTTTTCCGAGCAAAAGGTTCTGTCCAGTGAAGTCAACCCGCCCAGCAGCCGGGGGGAAATGCGAACTTTTGTGTAGCCCGGTTCTTCCGGTTGCAGCCCCGCAATGCGGCGGGCAATAAAGTCATCCACGCATCCAAAGGCGTAGTGGTTGAAGCTGACAAAGCGGCCTCCCTTTTTCGCATCGTCCGCATCCCATGCTTCCCAGATTGTGGTGGCGCCGTGGTCTGTTTCATAGAGCCATCCGGGTCGCCTGGACTGCCAGAGAACAGTCTCTGCCAGTGCGTTTTCTCCCAAATCCATCAGAACATCCAGCAGAAACGGCGTTGCCAGAAATCCGGTATCCAGGCAGTTCCCGTGCTGTTGGATAAGTGTCACAAGCCTTTGCCGATACTCCTCTTTCAGTTCCTCCGGCACAAGGTCAAAGGCAAAAGCCAGTACATATCCGCCCATAAGGTGCTTTGGCAGCAGATCTGCACGGAGAATTCCGTTTTGAATTGCTCTGCGCATTTTCTCGGACTCTTCCCGGTAACAGGCTGCTTTATCTTTATCTCCCAGCACTTTTGCAATGTCTGCCAGGTAGCGGATGGTCTTGTAACCAAAAAACGGGGCTGCATAAAAAGCAGATTCTTCACAGATGCCGTACTGCCGGCCGGTGTTGTCCGGGCGGGAGGGCACCAGCCATTCACCGAAGTGAAAGCCGGTGTTCCAGAGATATTGGTCGTATTCATACGGGATGTTCATGCTGCCGCGTTTTTCTTTTGATCTGCGCAGGATGTAGTCGCCCCAGCGGCACATGGCGTCATAGTTTTCCCGCAATACAGGGATATTCCCGGTGCTCTGATACATGGCATAGGGCACCCAGACGATGGCGTCCGACCACCCCGCCACCCCGGTGGGCTTTGTGTCTCCAAATACCTTGCAGGCATCCAAAATCACAGAATGGTACATCTTTGCATAAGGGGCTGTAACCATGATTGCGCCGTCCTCTGCCTGTTCATCCCGCAGGGCGGCAAGCCAGCTTGTAAAAAATGGTGTCACATCCTCGTTCAACAGCGCTGTGGGCGCATAAATCAGCATATCTCCCGTCCACCCTGCCTTTTCCCTGGTGGGGCAGTCGGTAGGAATCGACATCATATTCCCGGCCTGGGACCAGCGGACATTCTGATACAGCCGGTTCAGCCGTGCATCAGAGCAGTGAAAGCTGCCGATATTTGCTTTCTCTGTGGTCAGAAGCACCGCTGTGAAGTCCTCTTTGCGGACAATATCCAGCCCGGTCACCCGAAGATAGCGGAAGCCATGGAAGGTGAACAGTGCCTCGTGGACAAAGGGCAGATCCCCCGTAACAACCACATCCCGCTGTGGGGCGAACATGGTGTTCAGGTAGTTTCCATCGCAGTCGAGCTCTTCAAAATATTCCAGCGTTACGGTTGTCCCCTGCGGGGTGTTCAGCAGAACCCGGGCACGCCCGGCGAGCACCTGCCCGAAATCGACAATCCACTCCCCTTTGGGAGAACGAAAAACTCTCCGTGCAGGAAGCTCTGCCACCGGCCGAATAGGATCCATGGGCTGGGCCCTCAGAATATTCATGGGGTAATCCCGAAGAGCCACCGGCTGAGGCGTCTGCCGCCTCTGCGTAAAATCCTGCTTTTCGCCCTGAAACAGGTCAGAGCAGAGAATATAGGACAGCTCGCAGCTTTCGGTGCCGTCGCTGATGATATGCTCCCGGGTGCCGTCCTCATACCAAAGTTCCAGCTGAAAAAGAACGCCGGGGGCTGCGTGGGGGTGTTTTGCAACAGGGCTGGCAAAGGCACTGAAGTACCAGCCGTCGCCTACATACATTTCCATCATGTTGTCCCCGCTGTGAAGCAGCGCTGTCACATCGTAGGTCTGATAGTAGAGCCGATGGGCGTAGGAGGTAAACTCCGGTGCAAACTCCCGGTCATCCGGTCGGCGATCATTGATTTTAATCTGATACACGCCGTATGCTGTGGAATACAGTCTGGCGCGGACGGGCTGCTGCGGCAGCCGAAAATTCTTCCGGAACAGCACCGGTGCGCAGGAAGCGCCGATGGGATAATCCGGGTCGGGAACCCGCTCCAGCGTGCTTTCCGCCCACCGGGCCTTCCAGTCCTCCGTACAAAGGAACGCCGTTTCAAAGTCTGCGCTCGCCGCCGCACATTCCCCGTGATTATCCCAAACGCGAACCGTCCAGCGGTATTCCGTGCAGGAATGCAAGGGTGCGCCCGCATAGTCTGCAAAGCTGCTTTGGGAAGAGGACACCGCCCCGCTGTCCCAAACGACTTCTTTCGTCTGCACATCCTCCACGGTCAGCTGGTAGGCCTGCTGGGTCACATTTTTTTCGCTGCTGCAAAGCTTCCAGCAAAAGTAAGGGACGCCGTCAATCCCCAAAGGTTCGCTGCGGTGATTGGTTTTTAAATCGAGTATTTTCAGCATAGTTTCTCCGCCTTTTCAAAACGCGCCCGTGAAAGCCCACAGGCGCGTTTGCAGTGCATTTAATATTTTCTGGAAAGCTGTGCCTCGCATTCCTCACGGGTAATTTCGCCCGCATTGCATTTTGCCATCAGGGCAACATCCTTGTCCTTCAGTTTATAGAAAACCATGACCAGAACGCTGAGGATTGTACCGATTGCCGGAATCAGCATATAAATGATCCACAGAGAATCCAGCGCGCCCTGCGTCTGGGTTACATTGAGTGCGGCCAGTTCCTCAAAGCTTTCCGCTTTTACAGGCACCCACTCGGAAAGACCCAGCAGGAACAGGCCCAAAGAGGCCGAGATGCTGCTACTGAGCTTATTGACAAAGGCGTTCAGCGAGAAGAAGATGCCGGAACAATCCTTGCCGGTTTTGTAGCGGGTGTACTCTATGGTGTCCGGAGTGAAAAATGTCTTTGCAATCTGGGAAATATTGCCTGGCATAGCCTGAAGCACCAGAAGCACGGTGATCATCGCAAAATTGTGATAGCCGCTGAAGTAGATTAAGGAATAGATTCCTGCCCCCAGCAAGCCGCATACCAGGAAGACTTTTTTCTTGCCGAATTTACGGCACAGCCGGTCTGTATTCAACTGAGCGATGGTTTGCGGAATAAATGCAATGGCAATCGGTATAATCAGAATAAGGGAATTGCCGTAAAGGTAAAAGGATGCGTAGGTGCCAAGAGAACCGCCGGTTTGCAGGCCGGTATACAGCAGAGCACTGACCAAAATAATAAACACATACTTGTTAGTCTTGATGCAGCCCAGCATATCCTTAAAGGAATAGTGCTCTGCGGACTGTGCTTCCTCCGTATTCTTCAGTTCGGCGTTGTGTTCTTTGACCTTGGTTGCAAGGGGAAGCATCATAAAGAAGAACAGCACCGAGGAAACCAATGCCACTGCCTGAATGGGCAGGCCGACATGCTCGCTGATGAGCACCGTCCAGATAACACCTGCCAGCATGGTAAATATGCCGGCAAGAATGCCCTTGTTCTTGAGGATGGTATCTCTTTCTTCCATATTATCGGTCAGTGAAACAATCATGGAGTTCATGGGCACCTCCACCAGCGTGTAGGTCAAATCATACAGCAGGTAGGTGACAGTGAACCAGATCAGCTTTACTGCTTCCGGCGCATTCTGGGGCATCAGGAAGAAGATAACGGTAAAAATCGGGAACAGAAAGAAGGTCGCCCGATACCAGGGCAGATATTTGCCCTCTCCTGCCAGCTTCCCAAGAAGTTTGCTTTTCTTGATATCCAGCTTGTCGATGAAAAATCCAAAAATAATATCGTCAAGGGCATCAATGATCTTTACTGCCAGAATCGCGGCAGAAACCTTAATCAGGTCAATTCCCTGAAACAGCAGGAACAGCGTCATCATCGCTGTAACGATGTATCCTTCCAGGCTGCGGCCGATGTCGCCAATATAGTAGTTGATACGCTCTGTCCTTGTGGTTCGCCAGCCTTCGGGCTGGGGCTTCTGATTTTTTGCCATGATGTTTCCCTCCGTTTTTAATATGGCATCTGCGTCCGTTCGCAGATAGTTTTTCCGGTCTTTTTATCTACCTGTACCACCCGGATGGCTTCCGGCGCAACGCCATGTTCCACCCAGTTTATAAGCGCCTTGATGCCGTCGGTCTGGGTGATACCCGGGCCGTTGCCGAAACAGTTGCCGTGATTATCTCCGGGGGTGATATACAGGCGGCAGAATTTGTCCGCCTGTTCACGTCCTCCGACAATCTGAACCATCCGTTGATAATAGTCGATGGTTCCCATGGTGGGGATCAAGGGGTCGTCCCAGCCGTGGTCGATCATCAGTTTGCCGCCGTGGGCGGCAAAGGGCCGCAGATCTGCATTATCAATGTTGCAGGTGGGAAATTTTTCGCTGCTGGCGTCAAAAAGCGGCTCCAGCTCTTCCATGGTAATTTTGTCAAAGTTCTGCTTCGGGTCACCCGTGACCCACCGGGCCCAGATATCTGCAAGAGGGAAAGGCTTGGGCCATTTTTTGAACAGAGGATAGTAAAACCAGCCGATGGGGATGATTTTGTTCCAGTTTTTCTGCCCCGGCTGAAAACCGAACCAATAGGGCGTGCCGTCTTTCCGCCGTGGGCCCTCCCAGATTTTCTGCATGATTTCGGCATCGGTCTGGGTAATGACGCCCGCTTTGCTTTTCTGACCGACCAGAGTAAAGGGGTCAAATTTCACCGGATGCTGCTCCAGACGATAATAGGCGTCCGGGCCGCCTACGGAAGCTTGCAGGGCATCGGCAAAGTATTCCAGCTTTTTGGGGTGCAGCGGATACCCGTAGGAACGCATCACCGCCTGTGGCCAGAAGCCGCAGATGATGAATTTTGCCCAGTTAATGGCTGGGCAGCAGGCCCAAATTCCGTCATAGTCCTCCGGGAACTCCTGCGCTTCCGCCATGCTCTGCCGCCCGCCGCCGCTTCCGCCGTTCATGTAGGCGTACTTTACGGGACGGTCATGGAGAATTTGAGCCACAGCCTTGCCGAATACCGTCATATTGTGGGTACTTCTGGCACGCCAGTTTTCAATTCTGTCCCAGTAGATTTCGCCGGTTTGCTGATTTTGCCCCCAGTTATTACCGTAAGCCTCGTTGCCGGCGTCGGTGATGGCTGCGGTGAAGCCGTTGATGAGAGCGTAGGGAATCGTCCAGCCCCGGCTCACATTATTGGGCACGGTAATGTGGCTGTAGCTGCCGGTGCTGCTGCCGCCCCCCGCCGTCCCGGCAAAGCGGTCATTCCAGGCAAGGGGGCTCCAGATGATGATGTTTTCCTCTGCCGTCCCGGTTTTGTGATTGATAACTACATGACAGAAGGGCGGCAGGCCCTCCAAGTCGGTTTTTGCCCACAGAAGCTTTACCAGAATATTAACATTGCTTTTGTATTTACCTGTGTCGTTGATCTCCGCCCGGGTGACTGTGAACTCTTCGCCGGGAAATCGGGCCTTCAGCGCTTTGGTCAGATAGTCCGCATTGCAGCGCCCGCGGATACCCGGGGTTTCCGACAGTCCGGAGGTATCAAAAAAATGAACATTGTCTTTTTCCAGCATCACAATTCCTCCATCCAGTGTGCTGCGGCTTCCACCCAGCCGCATAGTGGTGTGGCGCTGCCCAGGCCGAATCCATGTCCGCCGGTTTTTGCCTCAAAAATGCGGCATTTTTCGCCCAGTGCCATTTTCATGCCGTCCCCGTCCTTTTTTGAAACCGTGGGGTCATCCAACGCACGGGCAAGGAAGCAGGATGGGTAACCCTCATCCGTATTGCGGCTGGCGTCATATGTTTGAATATCCGCCTCTGTAAAGCCAGCGCCAAACATTCCCGTACACATATATTTTTTCACAGGCCCTTCCGGCACATTGGCCATGGTAATGAGCGGATATCCCAGAATCAGGCATTTCGGCTGGGGCAGCCCGTATTTTCTTGCACCCAGGTTTTCCGTCCCCCAGAGGGCTGCGGTATGGCCCCCTGCGGAAAAGCCGGACACTGCGTAGTCCTGCGGGTCAACGCCAAATTCATCGGCATGGCCGCGGATATACCGCCATGCCGCCGCCAGGTCCTCCAAAGGCTGCGGCATTAAACCGTGAACAAAACTCTCCTGCACTGCGGTGCGGTAGTTCAGGCAGAAGCAGGAATACCCAAGCTCATTGAGCCTTGCCGCCACCGGGAGCGACTCTGCCATGGTGCAGACCGCCCCGTATGCCCCGCCCGCCAGCAGGATAACAAAGGTCTCGTGTTTTTTCTCCCGTGCGGGCAGCCAGGTCAGCTTCACGGCGGCCATGCGGGGGTCTTCACCGCCATATACGGAGCAGACCTTGTATGGCTCTTCCAGCCGCCGCAGGCCGTAGAGAAGATCTTTGGCGTTCCAGGTGGGGCTTCGTTCCTGCAGCTGCGCCAGCGTCAGTAAGCCGTTTTCTTCAAAAAAGCGCCCACCGGAGATCAGGCAGTCCCGAATTGGCAGCAGATGCTCCGCCTTGCAGATCTCCTGCAGCCGGGTGTTTTCTGTAAAAACCACAATTTTGCCTCCCAGTCAAAATGTCATAAATATACTTGACATACGATGAATAACTGTGTAGTATTGCTATGAAACAAGTGTAACACTTCGCCAGAAAAATGCAAGAAAAAAAGCAGCTCATTTCAGTAAGTGAAACAAAGCTGCAGAAAGTGTAACAGATGACGGAACGAAAAAACGAAGCTCATGATATGGTGATGGAAAGCCTGACCCAGGCGCTGCTACAGCTCATGGAGAAAAAGCCGTTGAGCAAAATCAATGTGTCCGAGCTGTGTACCCGCGCGGGTGTGGGGCGCGTGTCGTTTTACAGGAATTTTGATTCCATGGACGATATTCTTGTCCAGCACCTAAAAAAATGCACTGACGAATGGTGGCGGGACTTCAGCCAGAAAGATGTTGAAAGCTTCTATACGGACTTCTGGCCGGAGCTTCTGGAGCAGTACCGCGCAAACGGACATCTGGTTCGCCTACTGTATGAAAACAATGCGTCTCACCTCATCAAAGATCACATTTTTGCCTGCTGCCGCACCACATTTGAGGTCGATGAGGAAGAGTCTTATACCCGGGCAGCGCTGGCGGGTGCGCTGTACGGTATGGTGGATGAATGGATCAAGCGGGGAATGGGCAGCCTGCCGGAGAATTTCAGCATCCGGAAAATTATCAATTTGATACCCAGGCAGGAAGCTTTAACCTAAAAGGAGTTGTAGTAGATATGGATCAGATTGATCAAACAATCAGCGGGTATGTCAAAAACAATGAAATCTCCGGCGGAGCATTGCTGGTGCGCAAGGCGGGAGAGGTTGTCTATCAAAACAAGTGGGGCTATGCCGATGTGGCGGCAGGTGTACCTGTCGAATACGACTCCATCTACCGCATGATGTCCATGACCAAGCCTGTAACAGCGGTGGGTATCCTGAAATTGATGGATCGGGGGCTGATTACCCTGGATGACCCGTTGTCCAAATTCCTTCCGCAATTCAAAGATATGCAAGTTTGCGCCGATAAGCGATATGAGTTCAAGCCGGGAATGAATATGCTTTCACTGCTGCAAAAGCTGCTTTTCTTCCGAATGGACCGGGTGAAAACAGTCCCTGCTGACCGGGAAATCACCATAAGAGATCTGCTGAGCCATTCCTCCGGCCTTGCACAGGGCATAGTGGGCCTGATTGCCATGATGAAAGACAAGTCGGTCAGAGAGAGCCTCTCCCAGCAGGCAGATGTTTTCAGCCGGTATGTGCTGGATTTTCAGCCGGGGACAGGCACGGGATACTCCCCGCTGGCTGGTTTTGATATGCTGACCCGGGTCATCGAGGTAGTTTCCGGCATGGATGCAGCAGAGTATTTTCAGCGGGAAATTTTTGAACCGCTGGGGATGACGGATTCCTCATTCTGGCCGACAGAAGCCCAGAAAGCCCGTATTGTCCATGTCTACAAGCGCAAAAAACATGCGCTTGCGGATGTAACCGGGACAAAGGATGATGTGGACGGGATGCTCCACCGGGGTCCCGGCTATATTGCCGGATGCGGTGGCCTGTTTTCCACCATTACGGATTACGACCGCTTCGTCCAGATGCTGGCTAACGGCGGCACATACAGGGGAAAAGTCATTCTGAAACCGGAAACCGTGGAACGGATGCACACGGAAGCGCCTGCCATGCACCTGGAGCCCGATCCCGGACAGGTATGGGGACTGGGGGTAAAAATCCGTCAGAACCCGGAAAAGGGAAAGTTGCCTGTTACTGCCGGAACCTACGGCTGGAGCGGCGCATTTGGCACCCACTTTTTTATCAGCCCCGCCGATAAGCTCTCCTGCGTCTGGGTCACAAACCGCACCGATCTTGGCGGCTCCGGCTCCTACATCAGCGCAAAAGTTGAGGAGCTGGTTTTTGCCCGGTTTGCAGGTGACCGGTCATGATGCGTGTCGGTTTGGTTTTGGAAGGCGGCGCCATGCGGGGGATGTATACCGCCGGCGTGCTGGATGTTTTTCTGGAGCACGGAATCAGGGCAGACTGTATTGTGGGCGTATCTGCCGGAGCGTTGTTTGGCGTGAATTTCCTGTCCAGGCAAAAGGGGCGTGTGATTCGCTATAATAAGCGGTTCAATTCGGATAAGAATTATATGGGTCTCCGTCCGCTTCTGCGGGAGGGAAACATCGTCAGCACAAAATACGCCTATGAGGATGTCCCCCGCAGGCTTGACCCCTTTGACGATGCGGCATACAAAAAATCCGGAGTCCCGTTCTACGCCGTTGTGACGAATCTGGAAACCGGGCTGCCGGAGTACATAAAGATCGACAGCGTCTTTGCCCGGATGGATGCGCTTCGTGCATCCGGTTCCATGCCGTTTGTGTCAAGACCGGTGATAATTGACGGAAAACCCTATCTTGACGGCGGCATTTCCGACAGCATTCCATTCCGCTTTGCCGAAAGCCTCGGCTGCGAAAAACGGATTGTCATTCTCACACGGGATATGGAATACCGCAAAAAGCCCATGTCGCCTGCTCTGATTCGACTGTGGTTTGGAAAGAGCCCGATGGCTGAAAAGCTGCTGCATCGCCATGCGCTGTATCATCACACAATCGAAGAACTCAAGGAATTGGAAGCCGCGGGGAAAGCCCTTGTCATCCGTCCCTCAAGTCCCATACAAATTGGGCGGATGGAGAAAAATCCCGATATACTCCAGTCCGTTTACGACCTTGGCGTGAAAGACGGACTCGCAAGCCTTACCGCCGTTCAGAAATATCTATGCGGCGAAAAATGAACACAGGGATACGACTATGCAGCATAGTCGTATCCCTGTTCCGTTTTCTGCGCAGAAAATACCCTTGACAAATCTTCTCTCAATATGAACTGCTTTCCAAATTCGTGATGCTCAACGGCTGGACGGAGGTCAAGTCCTACCGCGACGACGGTTACAGCGGCGGCAATTTTCAGCGCCCCGGATTTCTGGAAATGCTGGAGGCCGCGCGGCACGGCCTCATCAACCTGATCCTTGTGAAAGACCTATCACGGCTGGGTCGTGATTTTGTGGAGGTCGGACGCTATACCGACGTTATTTTCCCCTCGTTGGGCTGCCGCTTCGTATCCGTCCTCGACTGCCTCGACACCGAGGGCGATAACACGGATATGCTGCACTTCCGCAGTCTGATGAACGACTACCATTTGAAAGACCTGTCGGGCAAGATCAAATCCGTTCTTCACGCCAAAATGCGCAGCGGTCAATATATCGCCGCCTACGCCCCCTACGGCTACCGCAAGAGCGAGGAGGACAGGCATCGGCTGGTGATCGACGAGGAAGCTGCCGCCGTGGTACGCCGGATGTTCGAGCTGCGGCGCGGCGGCATGGCCTATGGCAAGATCGCCGCCGTGCTGAACAGCGAGGGCATTTTGTCCCCACGCTGGTATTGGGCGAAACGGTACGGCAACGGCTCCTGCAAGTACGCGAACCTTTGGATGTACGCCACGGTGAAGAACATACTGACAAACGAAGTCTACACCGGAAATCTCATTCAGAATCAGACTGGCTCCCGCTCCTATAAGGACGGCACCATGATCTATAAGCCGGAATCTGAGTGGATACGGCATGAGGCTTTGCATGAAGCCATCATCTCGCCGGAGGTATGGAATGAAGTACAGGCCATCAACCGGGAAAGGACGCGGCTCTCGGCGGACAACGCGCCGCCGAAGCCCTTCCTGTTCACCGGCAAGCTCGTCTGCGCCGACTGTAAAGCACCCCTTCAGGGCAACCGGGAGACGCAGCGCCGCAAGAACGGCACGTTCAAAAAGTACGTTTCCTATTTCTGCTCCCGTTATACGGCCTCCGGCTACGGCGCGTGTTCCCGGCACACCATCTATGAGATGACGCTGACGGAGCTTGTATTGAGCGAGATCCGCGCCCATGCCGAGGCGCTGGAACTGGACGAAGCTGCCATGCTGGACAGGCTGCAAGCGCAGCGCACCGCCGCAGACGCAGAGCGTCAGGAAAGCGTCCGGCAGGAGATTGGGAAGCTGCGCCGCCGCGTCTATGAGCTGGAGCAAATGACCGCCAAGCTCTATGAGGACAAGGTTTGCGGCAGCATCAGCGCAGCGTCCTTCGCTGTACTGCTTGAAAAGACCGAGCAGGAGCGCCGCCAGCGAACCGACCGGCTGGATACGCTTCTTGCGGAAGTCAGGGAGTATGAGCAGAGCGCCGCCGACATTCAAAGCTGGGCGGCAGTCGTCCGAAAGCACCTGCATATTCGGGAGCTTGACCGTGAAACGGTAGACGAACTGATCGACCGCATTGAGGTCGGAGAAAAGACCGTCATTGATGGGAAAAACGTCCGGGACATCAAAATCTATTACCGCTTTGTCGGCAATATCAGGACGGCCTGTTCTGCGCAAAGGTTATGCTCCGCAGATAATTATGCCCTGCCTTTCCAAAACGGCTCGGCCACAGATTTCAACAGTCTTGTCTCCAGCAAGCGCTGAACAAGCCATATTTCTGTTTTTGCAAAGATATCTGACTTCATTGCGTCCCAACCCATTTGGTCGCCGCAGATGCCAGCTGAAAATTCATAATCCGGTTACAGTTCCAGCAAGATTTCGTTACAGCTTTCTGTCACAATAACGCCAGTTCGAAAGAACGGAACACCCTTGATGAAAGGAAGTTTGACCTATGAAAAAAGTATTGGCAATTTTGCTTGCCCTTTCGGTGCTGGCCTTGAGCGCCTGCGCAGCCAAGCAGGCTAATTCGGATACACAGAAGGACTCCAACACAGCGGAAACGGAGCAGCAGC
>OGMC01000142.1_pt1 | contig 27858 bp, 23 predicted proteins | sample 1573011 | NCBI WGS metagenome assembly OGMC01 (sample SAMEA2581888, study PRJEB24529) | metagenome | biome: Human gut stool | place: China | collected 2011
ACAATAGACCGATTGGCTGGGTTAAGTATGCGCTAAACTAATTCCGCCAACGGGTGTTATAAGTATCTTTATCATTGTCCGAACTGCGGTGCAGACTTAGAGGTTTTTGAACCTTTGGAAGAAGATAAACCCCAATATCCATTTTGGCAATGATAAAGGTAAGTTCTTTAAACCCGGACCCTATCTATCTTGTAGTAAGCAGATTTTTGAAATCACAGTATCAGAGAAACTCGATAGTAAACTTTCTGAAGGCTACAGGCGGTAGGGCTGCAACGGCTGTAATAGTAAGATATGATTAAAGGTTTGTTTTCATTAAGCATACATCATTTAATGCCGATAAACGTAGATAACGATTGCTTTCACTGTCCGGTCTGCACTCATTATCATAAGCTGGCATTATCCGATATTCTTCCTGGTTTAAAACGTAGGTGTAATCGTGAGGGTGCTGTAATTGTAGAAATATAGAACTATGAATAGTAATCGCCCTATCATCCTCGGCTCTTATAGTCCATCCCAAAATGGCATTATCGTGCATCCGAAAGGTATTGCCCTATGCCTTACTGGTGGGGGCAAAGGACATGATGTAGATAAACCGAAAATATTATTAGAGTATGAATAAGGTTATAATAGATAAAGGCAGCATTCCTTCTTCCGAAGAAGAAGAGGATGACCCTAATGATATGCCACCTTTCGTATTAATAGAATATGATTAAGATATTAGCCATTCACGAGGCGAGAACAGAGCACGCAAAGGAAGTACGTAAGCAGACCGGCACCAACGATTATCGGGATAAAGCCATCTTTTTTCGTGACAGCTTCTTGATGCAGTGTATTGGCACCTTCCATACGAAAGATAATCTTCTTGCCTTTAGTTATGAATAAAATATGATTAGGCAAGCCATCATTACTCACTATCGAACCGAGGAAGCGAAGGCATATCGTAAAATACACGGCGACAGAGGCGGTTGCCGTTATTAGGATAAGTATCATCGCCCCAGCCCCTACCCCTGGAGTAACTGCATTTCCACCGTAACAAAAGATAATCTTTTATGGCAGCAATACGAATAAGAACCTGCGCAAGCAGAGGCAGAGCCGATGGTGATTGGTACTCAAATCCTCACTCCCAAAGGTTAGAAATCGGGGGCAGCATCAGTAATGCCATCTCCTCCATCACCAAGGATTTTATGATCATCATTAATTATGAATAAGAAGAGGAGCCTCCGTTCCCAGCGATTCTATCGCTGGTCCCCTCCCCTCTTTGTCCCTTCCAAAACCATAAAAAGCGCTAATTTTACACTCAGAAATAGAGAGAGAAAAGCGGGTGTGCGTATATCGCCACCCTTCTCTCTTTCCATCACATTCAGGATAACATATAAAAAAGAAACGCAAAAAATGGCAAGCAAAAACAAAAACAGAGTAACCAACCTGCAGCAGCTCCAAAATCGTAGTGAGGAACTGAAAGATGCAGGCTATGTAGCCGTTCGCCCGGATGCCTTTACGCCGCTTAAAAATGACGGCGGTAAAGTCTTTTCCTGGAACGACTACGTTCACGGCATGCTCCTAACCACAGCCGGTATGTCGGCAAGCGGTGGCGACGCAAATGGTTCTGCGGCGCGGCAGCAGGTTTCCACTATCTTTGCATCAAGCGGCGGCGAGAACCTGGGCAAACCGAAGGACGTAGGTACCGAAGGCTTAGGCTTTATGGAATGGGGTATGGCCAACCGACTGCCAAACCTTATCTGGATGCTCTCTCGTATGTCGCCTTTCACGGCAGCAGGAGTAGATTACATCAAGAAAATACTGGTAGGTCGCGGTCCCGCAGCCAAGTATCATTACACCCAGTATGTAGGCGGCAACATCACAGAGAAATATATCCCCTACGAGAGTGCTGGAGTTTTGCTCCGAGGTCAGATAGCTGACCTGAAAGCCAAGGAAGAGGAAGCCGCAGAAGCCAAGCGCCAGAACGAGCAGCAGAACCAGAACGGGCAGTCTCAGCAGGAGGAGTCACCGTTCTCTGCGGTTCAATCGCAGGTCTTATCCTCCGATGAAGAGGAAAGCGAGGAGATGAAATCCCTGAAAGAAGCACTCCACAAATGGGAAGAAACCAATGCCCAGCTTCGTGATTTCTTAGAAAACAACGACCTGATGCAGACCTTCCTCGACCTGGCAGGCGATATGGCTCTGATGTCGCAGTGCTTCGTAGAACTTCAGCTCAATCAGCGCTCCCTCGACGAGAACGGCAAAGCTGTTCCTACCGCACAGTGGACACCGAAGGTGATCGGTCTGAAGCATCGCAGTATCTTCACTACCCGACTGGAGCGTATGGATGAGAACTACCGCATCAACTATGCCTACGTCAGCAATCAGTGGCTCGACCCTACCCAATACGTCGGCGTGCAGAAAGAGGAAGACCGCAAGATAGCGGCTATCCCCTATCTCCCTACCACATCAGCCGTAAAGGATTTGCAGCGCAATATCCGTGAGGCACGACAGAAGCAGGTAAGTCGCAAGAAACGTCCTACCCGCTTCATCATGTCGCCAAGAGATTTCGGTGGTCCGTACTATGCCGATGCACTTTGGCACTCCATCTTTGCCGGCAGCATCTTTGAGTATGCCTTCACCATTGTAGATGACCGCCTCACCCGAAAGCGCAACAGCAACATCATCGGTAGAGTTATCTATATCCATCAGGACTATATCAGCAGGCTCTATCAGCAGCAGGGTGAGAAGAAAAAGAAAACCCATGGCGAGATTCAGAACGAAATCTTTACCTCTATCAACACATGGCTCTCCAACCCCGATAATGCAGGTCAGGCGCTCATTTCTTCTGCTTTCACGGGCAGTGACGGAAAGGAGCACAAGGCTTGGGAAATAGTGGAAATCGAAACCAAGGCAAATGATCAGGCGAATGCCGACAAAACCGAGTTACAGGAAATAAGCAGCATCATCTTCTTTGCCATGGGACTTGATGCAAAGCTCATCGGCAATACTCCTGGCGATACAGCATCATCGGGCGGTACTGACCTGAGAGAACGTTTCCTGGTAAAGCAAATCCAGTTTGCCCCCTTGCAGCAGTTAATGATACGCCCGCTGGAAGTTTTGAGCCGTTTCAACGATTGGGACGAGCATCTGGTATGGCAGATAGACCGAGAGGTATTGACTACCCTCGATAACTCAAAGACCGGAGTGGCGAAACAGGAAGCTTCTTAATTCGCCTCCGTTCCCAGCGATTCTATCGCTGGTCCCACATATATAATAACGTAAAAGCAAAAATATGATACTCTTCACGAATCAAGAACTCAGGCTCCATCTCCCCAGCAATGCCGTGGACGAGGTAGCCAATCTGCAGGGTATGCTCGATAATAGCGAAAAGGACTTCTTGAAGCCTCGCCTTGGAGCATCCCTATACGACCGTCTCTGCAAGCAGTATGCGAGCCTAGACCCTTTGGTCTTCTGTGAAGCTGTTGGTGATGGCACCTATACAAACGACCCATGGAATGAGCTTCTGCTTTATGCCCAGCGCATGATTGTGAATGATGCGATGGCGCAGAATATCGAGAAGCAAGCACTTTCTGTGAATGGCTCCGGCATCAACGTAGCCTCCAGCAACGACTATGCCGTAGCCACAGACAAGCAGATAGCGCAGGGCAAGGAAAGCTATCGCCAGTCGGCAATGACCTCGCTCAATAACCTGCTTTCCCTCTTAGAGGGATGGGCAAAGGAAGTGAATACTCCTATGCCTATCGAGGCAGCGGGCGATGGTACAGAAGGAACAGATGAAGGAACCGATAGCGGCAAAGATGATGCAGACGAAGCCGAGAAGAAACGGCATGAAGCGATAGAGGAAATCGTAACCCTTTGGCAGGAGAGTAAGTACTATTACTACCATCGGGATCTGCTTTTCCCTACCTGCGAGTCTTTGCAGCCATATCTCGATATTTACGGCAACAGAGATAAGTTCGTCCGTCTCATCCCTGATATGCTTTTTATTCAGAGTGAGTATCTGGAAGAAGCATTTGGCGAAGATTTCATTCCTCGCCTCTTGCAGGCTGATGAGAACGACAAGATGCTGAAGAAGGCACGTCAACTTGTAGCCGCCTATCTCAAGGAGCGCACATCAGTTATCAGTTTCGATAAGCTTACCCGCTCCACGGCACATAATGATGCCATCACCGTAAGGGAAAGCATTCATCGGTTGCTGAAGAAAGAGGAAGCCGAGAAGCAAGCCAAACTCGATGCAGCCAAAGCGGAAAACGCATCAGAAGGAAGCACCCCTTCCTCATCTACGAGTAACACCTCCAGTGCTTCATCATCGGATAGCAGGGACGGCAGCGAAGGTTACGACAACAACCAAAAAGGTTCTCGTATCTTCGTCACGCCAATCCTATGCTAAAAGGCTTATTTTCGGTTTAATGTCATATCAAGCGTCTTCAAAACCGCTTAATTTGACGTTTAATCGGGAATTAAGCCTAAAACAGGCAAAAAATATTCTTAATTTTCAAATAAATAACAACAACAAGGATTTATGGAAAATTTATCTTTACAGGAAATCATCAGCATCTTGGAGCCAGCTATCGGCGCAAGAATGCTTACCCAGGAACAGAAGGATGCTTATGAGCAGGGATTGTCTCTCCTGGAAGGTGCAAGTAATGCACGCTCGTTTATCGAGAACTCTCGTAAGTTTAAAGACTACCATCGCCGTACCCGACAGATGATCGCCTATCTCAACAGCTACAGCAACTCTCAAGCTAACGCTGCATCATCTGCTACCGACAAGCGACGTGTTGGCCGACCTACCAAGCAGGAACAGGCTGAGTATGCCGAACTTCAGAAAAAGAAAGCCATGGAAGAGGCGAAGCAGTCTCTCTTCCCTAGCCTGAAACCGGACACCACCCTGCAGCCGCTTACCTATAATGGTATCGTAGCCAACCCTAACGGCGAAAGTATCGCTGCCACCATGCCCAACCTAATGCAGTTGCGTCCGTTCCTCTCTACCGCCCTGCAGGAGCAGGTGAACACCGTGCGTGACCTCCGCAGCGAGATGGCAAGCAAGGCAGAACAGGCTAAGACCAGGGCTGAAGCCAACGAGAAAGCCATCTCTCAAGGCAAAAGTGCCGTCTACACCGAGGATGAGATTGCCGAACTCGCCACAAGAGCCGTAGAAATCGAAAGCGATATTCTTCCGGAAATCTTCAAGGCTGTAGATAGAGAAATGGGCGAGTGTTATCTGCGACTGAGCGAGAAGACCGGAGACCCTGAATATATCGCCTATGTAAAGAAAACCTTTACCGTGGACCCTCAGACCCTCCGTACCCAGTTTAAGCCATTCTACGAGAAGGCGCAATCCCGTGACCCTCGATTTGCCGAGCAGGTAGCCGAGAAGATTGCCAACGACCGCCCAGAAGTAAAGGCAGCTCGTGATGCAGCCGCCAAGCACAAGGCTGAAGCCGATGCTCGGATCAAGTATATCCTTCGTAAGGATAAGCTATCTACTCAAACGAGAGTGAAAGGCATCAAGGAGCGCATAGACCAACTTCGCCAGGATTACTCTGACATCGTGACCGAAGAGGAGCTTTCCGGCTATGAAGCTATTCTCACAAAAACTATAGAAGAAGCCAAAGAGGATTCCGAAGCATAAAAAAAAATGACAAAGAATAAAGAAACCCCCGAACAGCGCACGCAGCGTTTCAAGACCCTTTGCGTTAATATCCTCGCCCAGAGCGGCAACTGCCAGGAATCCCAGCATACTTTCAAGAGCACGCAGAGCATTCCCGAAATGTGCGAGGCATGGCGCAAGTACTGGCACGGCTTAATCACCGAGGTACCGCAGCAGGTAATCGATGCTTTCAAAGCCGTATATCCGGAATTTAAGGCTGATATAAACCAGGGTGGTATCTTCTATAACGAAGATTCGCCTACCGGTACCGTCCTTGTGGGTGATACAGACGAGGAAATCCACCTCTACTCTTCCCGAAAGATATACGTCCTCGGCAAGGCGCACGTCATTCTCCATAATGCGGCTACCGCCCTCGTGATGAATGAAGGCTGTAAGATAGAGTTATTGGATGGCAGCAAGGCAACCATCAAGGCAGGTTACGGAATCGCCCGGAATTATGCCCATCTGGTAACTTGCCAGGAAGCGGAATGCTACGACCAGAGTGTAGCCTTCATTACCGATGGCACCCTTCACGACCATGGGCATCAGAAGATCAATGCCTTTGGTACGGCAATGATAGATACCTTTACCCATCGCCTCATAGATTTATATGATAGCGCCAGGATAGAAATCAGAAAGTAAATATCAGAAAATAGAAATCAGAAAATGAACTCACATCTCTCTATATTAATCAATGATAAGCCTGTGGCGCTCCCCGATGATTTCTCTATAGATATAGAGGATCAGAACCCGGTATTCAACGATACGGAAATGTCCTCCTATCCCTTCTCTATCCCGCTAGACGGCAACCGCTGGCTAGTAAAGAACATCGAAGACGTTCACGCCGCGATGAAAGCCGTGAATATGGAGGCCCTGCCTACTCGTATCAATGCCGACGGATTGCCTTTCCGCAGCGGTACCCTGGTTATGCAGGATGGTGAGGAGATAACCAATTCTCTCTCTATGAGCATCAATGCCAGCACGCAGAGTTTCAGTGAGCTTATCAGCGACCTGCAATGCCGTGATATTCCGGTAAAGGACCAGCTTATCATCGGTGAGAAAATTGGTAATGTGAGGGTGGATATTTTGAGTAACCCGGTAGTAAAAGTCAACCTCCATTCCGATGGTAAGAAAGGTGGAAAGAATGCCACCGCCACCGTTACGACCGACCCATTGAGAGCTAGTAAGGTGCTGGAACCACAGGCACTCGGTTTCTCCTATCCCGCAAGCTGCAAGGAATATACCTCTACTGATACGGCACACTATATCGGCGATGCCTACAACAAGAGTAAGAAATCTTATTCTTCTGGTGCGATAACAATCAATGTACCGCAAGAGACTGCCAACGGCAACTATATTAATACCTCGGCAGCCTATGACGAGACGGATGGCGCTGGCAGACCTGCTACCTACTGCAATGCCCGAATCTGTTACAAGCATCATGCCCTGGATGATGAAGGGAATACATCGAGTGACCTCATCAAAATGGATAAGTGCTCATGGACGAATGAAGACCTCTATCCTTACTGGGTGTTGGATGCCAAACGTCCGCAATCGGGCATCTGCTTCTATGTACTCTATTTCCTCGACTGCCTCTTTACCTATTTGGGTGTCACCTTCGATAAGGATGCGCTGATGGAGATAGAAGACTTGAAGCATCTCTGTTTTTTCACTACCGTTTGCAGTTATGATACCCTCGAGCATCCACACCACGGTAGTTATTACACTGCGAGTGAAATTCAGAAAGCAAAGGACATCGTGAATAAAGAGGGCTACGTAAAAGGCTCGAATCCTGAGATGGAAATCGTGGCTGCTAAATCCGTAGGCGAAATCAAGACGGGCTTCTTTAAGGATCAGAAGCATATCAATTCCTGGTTGGAGAGCCGTGGCTGCGGCGGTCAGATTGAAATCACCAAGGCAGAAGATAAGGACGTGCAGGAACTCGACCTTACGCTGACTGAAAACGGTGTGGCTACCACCCGCCATATCCAGGTGGGCGAGGTAGTTGCTTTTCCTCCTGGCAAGGGAATGAAAGTAACAGGTATCACCATCGAATCGAATATCAAGAAGTTTGAGGTGCAGGCAAACGTGCTCTATATGGTTGCCAACAGCGAGAATTTCCCTGACGAGAGCGTGAGCACTGTCATCTCTTCTCTAGAAAACGCATTCGGTATCAAGTTCTCCTACGATTACGAGCAGAAGAAGGTCACGGCTTATCTCACCCGCGACGTGATGCGAAAGAGCGGCAGAAAGACTAGGGATTTCCACTGCGAAATCCATTCGATGATTCCGGTGACCGAGAAGATTACTGGTGTGCGTATGCGCTACTCTGCCGAAGCTGATGCTAAGGAACAGAAGAGTTATGTGCGCAATGCCAAGGGCGAATTGAAGGATTCCAGCTACGATACCGATTACAACTTCATCGACTATCCACTGCCCGATGGCGACACCAGCAAGATGGGTAGAACCGTCACCGATATGAAGTACATTGAGTTCTTCCATAACATCCATAACCCTGGTGATAAAAACTGCTACATCGACCGCAACACCGGCAATGCCTATTGTGTAAAGGTCAACAAGGAGGCAAAGACTTCCAACGAGTTAAAGCCAGTACTCTTCGAGGTAGGTCAGTTCAAGGGCGTGGAATATGGAGACTGTAGTGAGGAGAACGAAGACTTTATCCATGAAATTTCCATTGATTTCACTCCGGTACCTTTCAACGATGTAAATTATTTCAAGGAGGTAAAGGCAGCCTATGGTTCGCATACCGCTGATGTGACTGACTTTGAAGGCAAGCCTTTGCTAAAAAGTGTAGTGCAGATTACAGAGGCTCAACAACCTATCCTCTGCGCTTATGTAGATGAGGATATGGAGCATGAGTTTGTACTGCAGGAGATTAACCAGGTTATCTCTTCTTCTTTCTGTGATTTCTACATGAAACAGAAATTAAAGCTCGTGGAAAGCTACGACCCTTCGGGCACGGATGATGGCAACTCACCCTTGCAGGATAAGTCACGATGGGGCTTTGCCATGGCATTAATGCGTGGTGGCGGTAGTGATGCCACCCTGCAACCATACGATTATAACTACGACCATTTCGGCACATCCAAATGGCGAACCAATGCAGGACAGTATGCCCTGGCTTGCGATTCGCTGGATATGATGGGCAATGTGTTTGATTATAATGGTGTGCAGGAAGGTGTAGGCACCGGCGAACGTTTCTCGCTGAAGATACGAGCCTTCAAGGAACCATCGTGGCTAAAAGATCCGAAGTATAAGGATTTGGTGCTCTGCAATGCCGATGAAGTAGATAAAAACGGTAAGGTAGTTAAGAAGGTCCGCTCCCGTGGTCTCTTCGATACCTTCATTCTCCCCTACGCCTATTTCCTTCTGAATAGAAAGAAGTTTATGATAAGATGCACCACCACCGTAGCGCAAGTGGCTGATATACCGAACCACTGGCAGGATTGGTGGAATATAGGCGGCATGAAATGCCTCATAGATAAGGTAAATACCACCATCGATGCCAAGACGGGTATGGGCGAAGTAGAGTTAACGGTATATGCTTTATAACATAAAAAACGAAAAAAATGGATAGAAAAATTTTAGTCACTGGAACGGGTATTCATTCTGCCCTAGGCAGAAATACAAAAGAAGTAGCCCTCAATCTTTCCCAGGGCAAATGCGGTTTGGTTCATGATATGTGCCGCAACTACTATAACTCCGATCTGTGCGGAGACGTACCTAGTTGGGCAGAAGATTATGAGAAAATCCTTACCCATGCGCAGAATGCCTGCCTGCCTCTGCATGGTTTCACCGTCCTCAATGCCGTATTTGAAGCGCTGAAGAACGCAAAGGTCAGCAAGGATTTCTTGGAAAATCATAACGTTTCCATCATCGTAAGCAATGACTCTGAATGTTATGAGAGCCAAACCGTGGTGGACCATGTGAATAAAAATCGTCACAACCGCTCTTTGCCGGTAAATACCCTGTTCCGTTCGCTCAACTCCACTATCAGTATGAACCTGGCATCCATCCTCCATATCCACGGCTTATCGCTTACCGTAAGCGCAGCCTGTGCCGGAGGAGGTCACGCCATCGGTCTTGCCAAGATGCTTCTCGATAGCAAGCAGACGGAAATGGTAATCGTGATTGGCGCGCAGGAATGCGAATCTAATTACTGCATGGAAGCTTTCGATGCTCTCGGTGTTTTCTCACCCGATAATGTGCAGCCGTTTGGTAAAGGCAGAAATGGATTGGCACCATCAGGTGGTGCAGCCTGCATCATCCTTGAACCATCGGATAGCTTTCGTCTGAAAGAAGAGAAGGTGTATTCCTTCGCTTCTCTTTCCGGCTATGGCTTCTCTACCAATGGAAAAGCCATCACTACCCCTGATAGCTATCAGGAAGAAGTATCTATGCTGAATGCTATCGAGAACGCAGGTTTGGACGAAGGTATGATAGACGTAGTTCTTGCCCACGCCACCGGTACTCCGATGGGTGATGAAGCCGAGGCAAAGGCAATAGAGAGGATTTTCCCCATCTGCCCGAACGTAGTAGCCACAAAAGGCTTAACGGGTCACGAGTGCTGGATGGCAGGCGTATCGCAAGCCGTGCAAGCCGTGATGATGCTCACCTACGGTCGTCTTTTTGGCGCTGTAACCACCGAGGAGAATGCCTTCCCATCCCTCAATCTGGTGATGCGCCCGAAGTCCTATGCTCCTCACCATATTCTCTGTAACGCCTTCGGTTTTGGCGGTACCAATTCATCCTTTATCATCTCAAAAGCATTGTTATGAAAAAAGAAGAAATAACTCCTCGCATTATCGCCATCGTAAACAGCCTGAAAACCTCGTGGGTCGGTTGCGAGGTAACAGAACACTCCAATCTCCGTGATGAGGTCCAGCTGGAATCCATCGATTTCCTCGATCTCATTCAACAGGTAGAAATGATGTTTCACATCAAGATCACCCCTGAAGAGGCAAAAGACTGCAAGCTCGTTTCCGATGTAGTCAATCTCGTAATTAAAAAGAAAGAATAATATGGCAAAGAAAATTAATCTCACGTCGGGTTCCATTTTTGCCGGAAACCCCATCACCTTCACCATCCAGCCCGAAACGCTGGATAGCCCCTCCTTCCACCGTGTCATCATAGAAGTAAACTTTGATAACGGAGGAAGCTACGAAACCGTGAAGCTCACGGTACCCGTCACCACCGAAGGCAATAACGTAGCCCTGGATGTCTCCTCTGCACTCCGCATCCCCCTCGACAATTTCCCGTACACCGCCACCACAAAAACCTTCCCGCTCGTAAGATGGTACATAAAAGCCTACGATGAGTATATGAACAAAAACGGCGAAGTGCATACCAGTGTAGGCGAGGTCTATTATCCACAGAAGCCTGTCGCAGGTACCGATACTGACCTTCGCTGCATAGCAGGAGCCATGTCGGATATGGAGCGCATTCTATCCAATCCATCCCCAGCAGTAAAAGACTTCTCCCGAAAGCCAACCTCTATCCCCGAAGTCACCGTTGTAGGCGAATCCTTTTCCTACCCAGTCTCCTATGTCTCTGCACAGATGTTGGCATCCAGCACCGCACTCACCGCTCCTACCTCTTCCGAACAGAAAATCACAAAGGAAGGTTCGCAGACTATTGGTGGTCACGCCCTCTATGCTCTGCCATCCTCGGAAGCTGAAAACCGCAGTACCTTCCGCTTCATCAATGCCCGTGGCTGCCTGGAGAGCATCAATATCCCGAAAGCCTACAGCAAGAAACTTTCGGTAGAAACCACTCCCTATACAATAGCCGTGCAGGAAACCTTCAATACCTTCTCCCGGTCCGCTATCAAGAAGCAGAATAACCGTGAGTCGTGGCTTTATCAGAGCGACCCCCTCGATACCGCCTGGCTCTACTGGTACCTTCACGAGTTTCTGATGAGTGAGCACGTCTGGCTGAAGGTAAAAGATACCTGGCTCTCCTGCACCATCACCCAGGAAGACGAGATAACGATCAGCGATTCCACCACGCAGAATATGTACTCCGTTTCCTTCACAGTCAAGCTCGACATCAACGGAAGTCCCTACCTCTAGCCAGTACTCCCTGCAGTCCTTATCATCGTCTATACGCCCTGAAGGGGCAGCAGCTCCTAGCCCAGGGTAACACCCTGGGTAATGGCAGCATCATCAATGCGCCCTGAAAGGGCAAAAGCTTTTTTGTCCCCCCTAAAACCGCAAAAACCTTTATCTTTGCCCTATAAATGAATAAAAATCCAAACAAAAAAAATGGCAACAGAAGCAAAGAATACAAACTATTGGATTTCGAGCAGTGCGCTCTATATCCAACTTAATGCGATGGGTGAGCCAGACTACATCCAGTGTAGCGTAGTCTCCGGCGCATCCATCCTCTGCTATATGCAGGGCATTCCGGGTCTGGAGTATGATGCCGGTCACAACTACCAGCGCTGGCCTCTTGCTGCCTACCCTTCCGTCTTCCCTGATTCCGAGCGGAAGTACATCTATGCAGCCATCCCCCGCACGAGCACCGCCGACAACAATACCGCCATGGTGGTATATCCGAGCGAGCGCATCGACCTGTACGGCTACTCTATCGCCAATCCCGACAAGCTGGTAGGCGACGAGAGATTCTACTACATCTATCTGCAGGGCATCATCTCTGAAGTGAAGACGGATGCTGATGGCAAGACCCGCAAGCGTGATTGGCTTCAACACGTGGATTGTGGAAAACTGAATACCGACGAATCCCTTTCGAGCGGTATCGATGGCACCTGGTGGAAGTATAATTCCGTCACCGATTCCATCTCCTTCCTCAAAACCATCCTCTCTGCCACCTTTGATACGCTGACTGCCAATGTCGCAAAAATCACGAAGCTGTTCCTCGGAGGTAGCGAGTTGAATGGCGTAGCCAATGATCTCAGCCTGGAGACGGATAACACGAAGGTGGTTACTCCTCTATATCTGGGTCAGTTTGGCGTGAAGCATTTTCTGGCGAAAGACAAGGATGATGTAGCCTATGGCACGATTACCTTCGAGAAGGTGCAGAAGTTCCTGGCAGGTCTGAATGTGGGTGATTTCAACTCAGAGAACGGCGGTTCGTGGACTCCCGATGCAGAAGGTCGTTCTCATCTCATCACCGATTACCTGGAGGTGAGGATGAAGGCTATCTTCGAGGAACTGGTTATCAAGAAAACCTCCACCATCGGTGGTAAGGAGATTCTGTCTCCTGCTGGAGGCGTGGTGGCTCATAAGGTAGAAGAGGTTACTGTGACATATAATAATGTATCACAGAAGGCTTATCGTTGCTATTTCTTAGCAGAGCAGGAAGGTGATTCCGTAGATAATGATTTCGCTATTGGCGACCAGGTGCGTTCTGAGTCATTCAACGTTCGCAAGGGCACTTACCATAAGGTGGGTAATCACTTTTACTGGCGTTTGATAATCGGTCGTGATGAGGAACCTGTGGAGTTGGAAGGAAAGAAGTATCATTATATCGACATCTCGGATACCGATTGCGCTACGGCAAGCGATATTCCTGCAAATGGTGATGTGCTCAACCAGTGTGGTAACAGAACCGATGTTGACCGTCAGAACTGTCTTATCTTCTCTGCGGTAGATACCTATTCTCCATCCGTCAGCCTCTATCACGGCATCAATAGCTACTCTTTTGCCAACAAAGAATACGTAGAGTATGGTGTAAACAAGAAGACCAACAAGGCTTTCTTTAACGTCTATGGCGATATGTATGTGGGCGACCGACCTACTAAGGAGAATGGCTATGAGGGTAGTAGCTACATCAAGTATGACAGCGCAGCCAAGCAGGTATCTGTTAAAGGCAAGATTTCCGCCAAATCTACCGTGGATGGTAAAGAATTGTCTCAATACATTAAAGAGAACTCAGCAAAGGGCTTGACCGAGGAGCAGGTGAACAATCTCATAAAGAACTCGCAGGTGATAGCCGACCTTCAGAATCAGGTTGATGGTGCTATCGAGACGTGGTTCTACGAGGGCGTTCCTACCTTGAAGAATGCGCCAGCCAGCAGTTGGACTACCGACAAGGAAAAAGATACCCATTTGGGCGACCTTTATTACGACAATAAGACGGGCAAGGCATACCGCTTTGCCAAGGATGGTAGTACCTATAAGTGGACAGTCATCACGGACACTGATATTGCCAAAGCTCTTTCTGATGCCAGCAAGGCACAGGAGACCGCAGATGGCAAGATGAAGGTATTTAGTGCTCAGCCTATTCCACCTTATCAGTTGGGCGATATTTGGGTAAACGCTACCTATCCTACAGATGGCAGCATCTACAAGAATGAAATCCTGCGCTGCCAGACTGCCAAGGTAAAAGGTTCGTCATTTGCCATCGCTGACTGGACTAAGGCTTCCAAGTACACCGATGATTCTGCCCTCAATTCCTTCAAGGAAGAGTACAAGAACGATATGGCTAGCTACAAGGAGCAGCTTGATGAAAAAGTGGAGACATGGTTCTACAACTATGCTCCTACTACTCAGAATAAGCCTGCTTCCGACTGGACTACCGATACATTGAAGTCGCAGCACGCTGGCGACCTGTTCTACAATACGTCTAATGGCTACACATACCGTTGGACGGGTACGGCATGGGCGAGAATCAAGGATAACGACATCAACACTGCTATGACCGCAGCAAGCAAGGCGCAGGACACGGCAGATGGAAAGCGTACCGTTTTCACCTCTCAGCCTACTGTTCCTTATGACGAGGGCGATTTGTGGGCTAGCGGCGGAGATGATGGCAAGACTTTGATGGTGTGCATAAAGGGCAGAACTACTGGCAGCTTTACATCATCGGAATGGGTGAAGGCTAACGATTCCGACCTCAACGCATTCGCCAAGACCATAGAGGAAAGCTTGAATGGAATACGAGACCAGCTCGACAAGAAGGCTGAGACTTGGTATCAGCCTTCTGACCCGAGCGCATCCTGGACTACCGATGATGCGAAGAAGGAGCACAAGGGAGACTTGTGGTATAACACAAGCAACAACCAGACTTTCTTCTGGAATGGTACGAAATGGGATAAGCAGGACGTACCTACTGAGGTTTTTGACAAGATAGATGGTAAATCCAGTATCTATGTAAGCAAGCCTGCATCCTATGCGGAACGTGACCTTTGGATTTTGGAGGCGGCATATACTCTCAGTGGTGTTGCATATTCCAAGGGCGAGCTTGTCGTGGCAACCAAGACCAATGCTTCATTTAGCGCAGACGATTGGACAAAGAAGGTTAAGTACCCCGATGATACTGTTGCCAACGCAGCCAAGACGGCAGCAGAGAAGGCTCAGAAGGCGGCAGAAAAGGCGCAGGGTGACATCAGCAAATTAGGAACTACCGTAACTGACAACAAAAAGGCATTCGATAACTACGTAACAGATGGCTATCTAGAGCCTTCTGAGATTGCGGCTATGGCGCAGGATTCCAAGCGACTTGAAGATGCTTTCGCAGCTGCCGAGAAATCGTACAATGAAGTGAAGGGAGCAGAGGTATTGAAGAGCACCAAGGAACTCACCAACCTTAATACTGCTTTCACTACCCTCACGACTGCCAAGACGGAACTCGTCACGTATCTCTCCGATATTTCGGCAAGATATAATGCGGCTAATACTGAGGGCAAGGCTACCATCGTATCTGCTGTCGGAACGAAGTTCACCAACTTCCAGTCAGCATACAGCGCATTTTACGACAAGCTGGGTTTGGCGAACGCCTATATTACCAGCAAGATTTATGGTGACTTGAAGCAGAATATTACCGACCTTGCAGGCTACAAGTATATCAAGGATGCGCTCGGTCAGACTACAGACATTGATGGCGGTCTTGTGATGACAACACTCCTCGCTTTGAGAGACGCAGAGGGAAACGTTCAGAGCGGTATCAATGGAGCTATAGACCCGAATAGAGGAAAGAAGAGTATCGCAACGTGGTGGGGCGGTCGTATGGTGGATAAGGACTATAATAGCGGAAATCTTACCCCTGCAACCTCCCTCGTCCGCTTCGATGGCTCTGGCTACCTTGCCAACGGGGCTATCTGGTGGGACGTGGACGGAAAGGTTCACGCAGACCCTACATCTTTCATCATCAGTGAGAAGAATCTTGGCGCATACCTCACCTTCTTCGAGCCGACTTGGAAGGCAGGAAGTGCAGGAACGAGCGTTGCTGACCTTGTGTCGCTGAAGCCAAACGCACCATTTTCCAAACTTGGTGTATCGGGCGATGCTACATTCGAGGGTGCTATCTCCTTTCACGGAATCAAGCTCACGTATGATGCGACCAACAAGGCTATCAAGATAGATGGTAATCTCTATGCCACAGGCGGCATCACAGCATACGGAGCAGCAAGTAGTGTTTCAGGCGGTGGCGGCTTGAATGCAAGCGTAATCAGCTATGCGAGAATCATAGAGGGAAACTATACGGATGCGGACTTGACTAGCATTCCGAATGCCTATGCTATCAAGGCTCTCAGCAGCCGAATTGACAACATAGCCACAGAACTTGGCGGTCTGAATCTCTCTTGGAATAACATTACTGGCAAACCATCTACGTTTGCACCTAGTGCGCACACTCATAAGTGGGCTGAAATCACCGACCGCATCACGAAGGTAAGCCAACTTACTAACGATAGCGGTTATACAAAGAATACTGGTACTGTTACATCTGTTAGTCTTACTCTTCCTGCTGGTTTGACTTGTGCAACAAAGACCATCACAACAAGTGGTACGTTTGCCATCAGTCTTGCTTCTGGTTACTCTATTCCTACTACTGCAAAACAGACAGCTTGGGATAGTGCCTACGACTGGTATGCTCTTATGACTACTGACGAGGAGACTGCGGACGGCATTATCAATAAGTGGAACGAGGTAGTGAGCTTCCTCGCAAATATTGCACAGACTGACACTTTGAGCGGTATTGTTGACGGAATCAACAAGTCTATATCTGACGAGGTAGCAAGAGCGAAAAAGGCAGAAGGGGTAAATGCTTCGGGCATATCCGCCAATAAGACGAGTATCACCACCTTGCAGGGCTACTTCACCAACGGCTCAGCGAAGAAGGCTCTCCAGCTCACGAATGCTCGCAAATTGTGGGGAAATTCGTTCAATGGCACTGCTGACATCAATGGAAGCATCATCGTGCCTAGTGGAAAGTATATCTCCATTGGTAACATCAAGATGGAGTATGATGCAGCTAATAAGGCGCTGAAGATTACGAATACTACGACCGAAGAGGTGGCTAACCTCTACACAAGTGGTGGTGTGTCCGCTTATGGTGTTGGAGCATCATCATCAAGCGGTGGTGGTCTCAATGGCTCTGTCAAGGCTTATGCTGATGCTATCAGGCTTACTACGGAAAACCTTTCAGAGATTGCCTCTGCCTACTCCATCAAGGCTCTTGATTCTCGTATCTCCAGCTTGGAGGGTGGTAGCGCAACAAGCATTGAAACCACAGGCTCAGGCAATGCCGTAACTAGCGTGTCGAAGAGTGGAACAAAGATAACCTTCACAAAAGGCTCTACATTCTCGCTCAATGGGCATACGCACGACTTCATTACCGTGGGGGCGAATCAAACTATCACGGCTACACAATACACAAATAGCCGTCTGAGCGTGCGCCCTTACAACAACAGCGGTGGTCCGACTACATACGGAAACATCTTGGAGGTTGTCAGCAGAACATACGGCGGTGGTCAGCTTGGTATGGCATGGTCGGGAAGCCAAACCAAGACGGACGGAACGGACACCAACGTAGGCAAGTTGTATTATCGTAGCAAGCGAGACAATATAGCAGGCTGGACGGTTTGGAAGAGACTTGCCTTCGCCGAGGAGCTTGCTTGGGGCAACATCAGCGGAAAGCCTACAAGTCTCAGTGGATATGGTATCACGGACGGTGTGAACGCCGTTAGCGTAACAGGCTCGGGCAATGCGGTTACGGCTGCATCTGTAAGTGGGCATACCTTGACCTTGGCAAAGGGAAGCACATTCAGCTTGTCTAACCATACTCATTATGTGGGAACGACACGGGTGCAGGGCAGCAGTGCCGAGCAAGCCTTGACAGGAATCACCAAGATAGACAACATCTTGAAGTTGTCAAAGGCTACCGTCACCGTCAACACAAGCTACAAGGCTGAGCAGAATCGCTTGGTGATTTATGGATATACCTATGGCGACGATGCAAACTACATCAAGTCGGCTGGAAAGCTGTCCTATGGCGATGGCGGTCCGCAATTGGTTTTCTCAACTAGCGAGAACCCTGATGCAAGTGGCGTTCAATCGGCTGCATTGGTTTATACTGACCATGACACTATAGGAGTAGGAGCAAGCCTTTCGTTCGTGACGAACCAAGGCGATGCCTACTTTATTGCTCCACACATCAAGGCTCTCACGGCGTTCCAAGGAAACCTTGCGTGGAGCTATATCACCAACAAGCCAACCACTTTGTCGGGATTTGGCATTACGGATGGCTTGCGCTCGGTTACTCAGCCAAGTGGAAGCAATGTGTTCGTGACTGGCATATCCACCAGTGGAACAGCCATCACCTACACCAAGAGCTACACGAAGAAGAGCCTTTCTGTGGTGGGCACTTCGGGATGGACTAACGCATCTATCGATGGCAACATCATTCCTGACATGAGCTTCATAGCTCACTGGAACGGAGCATATAGTGGCACAAGTTCAAACCTCGCCTATTGCAACAAGGGTGCTTTCGGCTCGTTTGCAATCAAGAACAGCCTTGCCTTCTCAGAACTCACAAGCAAGCCGACAACGATAAGTGGGTATGGCATTACTGATGGCTTGCGCTCGGTTACTCAGCCAAGTGGAAGCAATGTGTTCGTGACTGGCATATCCACCAGTGGAACAGCCATCACCTACACCAAGAGCTACACGAAGAAGAGCCTTTCTGTGGTGGGCACTTCGGGATGGACTAACGCATCTATCGATGGCAACATCATTCCTGACATGAGCTTCATAGCTCACTGGAACGGAGCATATAGTGGCACAAGTTCAAACCTCGCCTATTGCAACAAGGGTGCTTTCGGCTCGTTTGCAATCAAGAACAGCCTTGCCTTCTCAGAACTCACAAGCAAGCCGACAACGATAAGTGGGTATGGCATTACTGATGCTTATACGAAGTCACAGGTGGATGCCATCGCCGCAAAGTACTTGCCTTTGACAGGTGGAACGCTCACAGGTCAGCTTAGGATTGCGGCAAGCGCATTGAATGGTGCTTACAATGGATTGCTCATTGGCAATGATTGCTACATTGGTGATTGTAACAGTGGCAACACTATCGGCTTGATGGGCGTTGGCAACAACAACGCAGGAATGGTGAAGTTCGGCAAGGGAGGTATGCTATTCGGTTACAACGGCTCGAATCACATAGCTTCGAATACCGCACAATGGACAAACCTCAATGCGGATTTGCTCGATGGTTGGCACAAAGGCAACATCGTATGGTCGGGAGCGGTAAACAGCAACAACGCAAGCCTTTCCCACTATTGGGCGAAGTTGTTTGACATTACCGTCACAGGCAACCAACATGATGATAGAAGTTTCACGTTCCTCTTCTCCAACGGATATAACGATACCTATTCGATTGTCGTGTTGAAAATCCGTCAGAATGGAGCGAAGGACTCTGGGGCATACCGCTTTAGCATATCCTTGCGTGAGTTGGTTGGAAACATGTCTTCAAGGTTGCGTGTGTACTACAACAATGCAACTGGCAATGTTCAACTTTGGGGAAATTGCCAAGTTCAATATGGATGTCTGTCTTACACAATCATCAAGAAGACAGGACGCACGTCTGCCGATTTCGCAAGCCAAGGAACTTTGGTGACAAATACATCGTTCTCTGCGGCTCAAAGCTTGCCAGCAACCACAGGGAATAGCCCTTACACCTTGCTTGATGGTGCTACGAGAATTGGCATCGTGAAGCAAGCAGACCAACTTGTAACGGCACGCTCGCTATGGGGGCAGTCATTTAACGGTACGGCTAACGTGAGCGGAAGCATTACAGGTGTGGATAACATCACGATGAGCAACAACTCATACCTCTATGGAAAAAATACTGGTGGTACGGCAATCCAGTTGATAGCAATGGCTAGCTGGAATAGCGTAGATATTGGTAGAGGTGCGCTTGTCTATGGATATACCACGCAGGTGATGGGTAAGACTGTAGCCCTTACCGCCTCTGACGATAGCGGAAAGAATACAAAATCGGTGGAACTCTCAACCGCCAAGTTTTATTCTAATGTAAATATCGAAACAGAAGGGGGGCTTCTTGCTCATCGAGGTGTCACTGCCTACTCATCCTCAGATATACGTCTGAAGCAGGATTTGCGCAAGCTGGACTACTTCGGTATCATCAAGGCAATGGGTGGCACGTTCGGCTTTGCCTGGAAGAAGGACAACACAAGGTCTATCGGTTGGATTGCTCAGCACGTCTTGTGCAACCCTCACTTAAAGGACATCGTGGAGACTGACGAGAAGGGCTACTACAAAATCAACTATTGGTCTCCGAAGCTGATTGCAACGGCATTCGGTGCTATCGAGCAGGTGGGCGATGAGGTCAGCAGTTTGAAGGCTCGGGTGGTCTTCCTCGAATCAGAGGTTCAGCGATTGAGCGGAAAGCAGGGCAGCAGTAACAAGAAGAGATTAGATAACAAGAATATTAATTTATTAAATTAGATTAGAAAATGGAGAATTTAAAAATTAACAAGAAGAGTGAACAGACAACCGCCACTTACACCAAGGGCGGCTATCGAGTAGAAATCACCTACAATGTTGACAGGACGGGTGGCAACATCGACAGCATCGATATGAGTATCTATGGTGATGCAAATGGTAACTATCTCGGCAACGCGAACGCTAGCTCCAACGGCAGCGAGCTGATCTACAACATCAGCGGCATCCCTCAGAGCAAGCTCAGTGAGGTATCAGTATTGATAGCGGAGGTTGATTCCGCTATCGCTACCAATATGGCTAGCGAGGCAGCAGAGTAAGTATCGTGAGTATTAACGCAGGGTGGCTCTTATAGAGCTGCCTTGCCTAGTGTTTTAAGTTTTAAAGATTAAGCGTATGGCATTAGCAAACGGAAAAATAACGGCTCCCGTCAGTATCGACGACCTGAAGAACCTCTTCGGAGAAGGCAGCGGCGACCTTGCTACTCTTTGTACGTTACCGAAGATAAATGTCTGGGCGAAGTATAAGCCTACCGTGTACCCCTCACCTTTTCCTGACGACTGGTATAAGGCGAAGGATGGCAACTACGGCATCAACATTACGGTAGAAAACGGCAAGAACAACTGGAAAGACCTCGTGGCGGAATATTCAAAGGCTAATAATGGATATGGCACCTTATATAACAAGCCGACTGGCGGTGCATCTTCTCCATACCGCCTTGGAGATTTCAGAGGGTACTTCCATAATGCTGCTCCTGAAGTCAGAGACTATCTTGGTATGAACGTGTTCATCCGTGAGAATGATACCAATCAGATACTCACGGAATACAGTCCTGTAACGGCAGATGGCTTACAGATAAGCTACTTCGAGTTTGCAGCATTCAAGGATAAGTACTTCGGCTACATCATCACCGATAAGAGCAAGTCCACCCTCATGTTCATCACCACGGCATCCAGCGTGGGAACATTCACAGTGCCGCTGCCTAAGAATGCCCTTCAGGTAGGCGATTATCTTGCATTCCCGATGTTTTGCTCGCACAATTATTCCAGCGACCACACCCTTCATCAGATGACCTGCTATGCCATTCCAAACCTCGCAGGAGGCAAGCAGCTCTCCATCATCAGCCAGTCGCAAGCCGTGGCAAGCAACTTCGCACAGATTACGGCAAGAGAGCAGCTTGGCAGAATTATCGTGACGCTGAAGTTGAAGGACAATGCCAATCAGGTAAACAACGTAACCGTATATTGCGTATATCAGACTGACCCGTCAGCCGGTCAATCTATGGTGGCAGGAGAATACTACAATACCATAGGAACGATGAAGGCAGGCGAAACTAAAACGGCAACATTCAGGAATCTTACCAGCGGCAAGTCATATAAGATATACGTGATAGCCCACGGTGTATGGGTTACAAAGGGTCTTATCCCATTTAGTAGTGGTATTATGCCCGATATGTAGTAGATATAAAAAGTATAACGATAAAAAAGAAAGAAATATGAGTGTAAATAACGGAAAGATCACCCCCCCCATATCCATCGATGATGTTAAGTCGGTGCTGGGAGAATCAAGTAATGATATTGCCAAATTGTGCAAGTCCGCCAATATCAATAAATGGGCAAAATACAAGCCAATGAGCATAGCCAAGCCGTTTAATATTACAGAACGAGACAGAGCCAACTGCCGTTATGGTCTGGATTTCACCACCAATTCATTACTTACCAATGAGTTTCGGAGAGGTTCATCTTTTAGCCTGAGTACATATTCCTTGACAAATGTACTGGATGCTGCCAGTGAATGGACATATTCCAGACCTAGAGGAGGTAGCAGTTCGCCCTATCGTTTAGGCGATTTCGTTAACAATGAAACATTAACAGATGGGTATAGTGCAAAGACCTCTGCCCCTTTAGGAGGATTCTACAATGGTGTAATCGGATTGGATAGCTACAAGACTAGAACCATCAGCACGTCACCAGGTAAGACAGATTCCTCTGCCCTCAATGTAAGCCTTGAAGGAACAAGTCTCTTATATACCAGCTTCAAGTGTAGATGGGCTGGCTCAGATTTATATAGCCAGTCGTGGCAAGCACTCGGAATGGTAGGTTCAGATGTAATACCTATTAATAATATCCTCGATATTAATAATGGATATTATCGTTTGGGACTTGTTGTAAGGGGAGTAAGTAATTGGTATCTCTGTGTATCCAGTTCCACATTCAAAGAGGTAAATGCCAATACAGAAAGGCAGACTTCAGCACCGAGATGGATATGCCCGAATCTGATGAGCAATACAAGACTTATTGATGAAGTTTTAGAGCACATGAATAGCCACGAAGAGTATTATGCTACAGCAGTACCTTGTATAGTCAAGAATGCTATTATATCTGTAAGTGGCTTGATTTGTACCACTAAGCTTCAGAGTGATGGAGAGATATATTACGTGCCGGAGGGTAAGGTGTTTTTTGCGTTGCAAATCAAGAAGACGGCAGCTTACACCGTTCACTTCACTGTAGCAGTCTATGTAACCAAACAAATGATAAATGTAGGAAATGGAGAAAGTTGGAACAATTATCCTGTAGAAGGATTTGATATTGTTTTTGATGGAAATGGAGTTCTTACTCAAGATTATACCATAGAAGCTTTCATCTCCTTTACATATCAGTCGGGCGTGAAGGAAAGAAAACAGGTAAGTAATTATAAAGTTACTGGTTCTATGAAGAAAGGTAGTGCCGCAGGAACGAGAGTACATTCAGACAATCCACCTAGCTACCCAGCAGTAGGTAGTATTGTTGTTCAAAGAATAACATGGAAATAAAATATAAGTAATTTAAGTATTATAATAATTCCTCTTATATCCTTGCATATATAGAATATTTTCCGTATCTTTGCGGTCGATGTAGAATTTTATTTTAAGTTTAGCATAAATAACAGAACAAAATGAAGAAGATTAAGACAATCGAGGCTGTTGCAGCCTACAGAACATTGAAGGCATTGAAGACATCATCAATGGGCGATGATGCCGCTATGCGAGTTTGGAAGAATATGAAGGCTCTGCGCCACGTAGCCGATACCTACGACAAGGATGTGGAGGAAGCGCAGGAGAGCTTGAAGGACGATAAGTTCGAGGAGATGCAGCGCAAGCTCCAGGAGTGCCAGCAGTTGGAACAGAAGCACGCCGATGAGGGCTACGAATACACCAAGGACGATTCAGCCAAGTTCGCTGAGGTCAAAGAGTATTTCTTCAACCAGAAGCTGAAGACGGAGAAGTATTTCTCAGACCTTGCAAATGCCGAGGTAGAGGTAGCTATTGAGGATGTTGACGAGAAAGAGCTTTTCAAGGCTGCTAAGGATTGCGGCTTGAAGTTCGCTGATATGGAGAGCTTGGAAGCCGTAATGGCAGAAGCTTAGCAGCGAAAGTTCGTCCCCCTTTTGCCCCCGTCCCCAGCGATTCCATCGCTGGTCCCCTATCACAGAAAAAGCCCTGCTATCCATCACGGACGGCAGGGCTTCGCTGTTTTTTAATACACTTTAAGATTATAGCCCATCGGAGGGCTATGGCGCTGCAAAGGTACGAAGAAAATCCGAATAACTATGAAAATTTCCGAGAGAAACAAGAAATTATCTGTAAATTTTCGGGCTTATCTCGAAGAATGAGCTGTATTTTTCCGGTGGAAATCATACAGATAATAGCATTATTTGATAAAAATCATACAGATAATGGAAGTATCCCTTAGAAATCATACAGATGTTGTCCGATATTTCACGCAGCTTTTTCGTATCTTTGCTTTTGGAAAATTAGATGTGATATTACAGGTATCTTATACGATGTATCTAAAATAAGAAAAAGGGCTAGGGCACTAGTGATAGTCCCCTCGCCCGCTCTTTTCCGTCTTCTCATCAGACAAGGATCTTCTTCCGAAAAACAGAAAAAGGCTAGAGGAAGATGCCCCCCTAGCCTTTTTAGAACAGTTTCATTAGTATTCATACACGTTTCTTTCTCTGAAACTTGTAATATCTATATTTATATCCTTTGCATAGTCGCCGTTTTCCTCTTTCATTTCGTCGATATGAAGCTGGATATGATATTCCTTACGTCCCATTTCATCCTTGCGTCCCGTATCTTCCATTTTGATCCAAGCTCCCTTTACCGGTGCGCTATTATCGCCAGTGTCGAGATAAACTTTCGGGAGTTCCGCCTGTTCACCGTCTTTATAACCGCGGACACAGCCGTCCACCTGCCAGATGGTATATGTGCCCTGCCATTTATCCAGCCCCGGATCAGATTCCAGGAACATACTGATGATCCATCTGTCGAAGCGTTGTCCTATAGCAGGAGCCACACTATGAATCTCCAGTGTACCACCATATTTATTCTTGATGTATTCCCATCCGCTCACAGGATGCTCCTTCATTGTCTTTACCAGAAGGCTCTCCACGGGCTTGTGTACCGGAGTCACCGTTTCGTCCTGAGATAACTCATCCTCGCTGCTGCTGCAAGCCGTGAGCGATGCAGTGAGCGATAGCGTCATCATTCCCATGGCCACCATTGCAGGGATAGCCTTCAGGGAACGCTTCATCATAGATAGAAAATTCTGTTTCATTTCTTCATTCCGTTTTTAAAAGTTATACATTATTAATCATTCGATATTCCATCCTTCTTCATTCATCCTTCTTCGGGCAGAAGCACCACTCCTACCCTTACTTTCTTACCGCAGTGAGGGCAGAAGGTAGAAGTCTGAATCATCTGCTGCTGGTTTTCTGATACCAGTCCGTTTTCGTGAACCGGATAGGCTGGCTCGCTCTCTGCTGCCTGCTGCACGAAATTCACTTCTCTTTCGATGAAACCTTCCGGCAAATCGCCACGAAGCGTTGCGCTCAGAGTTTCGCCCTCATGCTTCTTTCTAGCCTCTTCAAATTGTCTCAGCCTATCCATCGCATTCTGTAGCCCCAATTTGCCCGGTCTCATATCAAACTTTTGAATCCCTTTCTTCTTTTTGATGACTTCCACCCATTCCTCCACTTCCTCTTCCGTGATGCTAGGATAGGCTCTTCTTGCCAGGTCTCGCAGAACAGGCTCCAGCGGCATCTTGCTATCCTTTGCGCTTTCGAGTGCCTTTTCTCTCTCCTGCTCCATTTCCTTCTCAAGTCTTTCCTGCTCTTCTGCCTCCTCCGTAGGGTCGGGATAGAAGAGGTCGGTGATGTCGCAGCCGATGCCTTCGGCTATCTGCATGAGCTTGGCAACGGTAGGGTTGCCGCTTCTAACAATGGCACTCATATTCTGTTGAGCTACACCTATTTTTTGGCACAAATCTATTTGGCTCATATTATGATCGGCCAGAGCACGTTTAATATCTAATTTCTTCATATAAATAACATTTTATTGTTTATTTTCGGTGCAAATTTACGATAAAAATTTGATATACACAAGTTTTTGTGTTAAAAAATAACGTTTCTATGTGTTTTTTCTTAAAAAAGTTTGGTTGTTTCGATAAATCTCCTTATCTTTGCACCGTCTAAAAAAATAAAATGTCGTGAACGTAGAAAGTATCGAAGCACATGATGTGTCTCTGATACAGAGGCTGCATATACGTATATGGCAGTGTGAACTCCCCTGCTTGCGATGTAATGTCGCTAGCGTGGTAAGCTCTTTTCTATGTTCGAGCGTTTATGCCATTAGACAAGGGGTTAAGGGCACACTGCCTCTTTATATATAATAATGTGTGTCGATGTCTAACAAAATAATAGTAACATAGTAATGAATGAAACAACCATTACCCTACCAATGGGTAAAGCTGACCTCCAGGAGGCAGCCACGGCAGTAATCGAGCAGCTTGCCACTGCACCACCCGACACTGGGAGTATGAGTCAAGAACAGTCCATATCCTATAATATGGGCTTGAGTATCCTTTTTACGTGTTTGCGCTCCACTTTTGTGCAAGCATGAAGTTTTACCTTTTAAAGAGATTTAGATTATGAATCAGTTAACTAAGAAAAGTAGTGAGAGTGAGATTAAGGCATACTTCGAGGGTATTGCTAAGTTGATGCAGAGTAATGAGCAGTTTCCAGTTAACCTGGAAGACGTTTGGCAACTGGTATATTCTACTAAGGGAAAGGCTGTGCAGACGCTAAAAAGAAGCGAATTGTTCATTGAAGGTCTTGATTACCAATCATTTAACCAAAAGGTAAAGCGAGGAATTGGCGGTACAACGAGAGCTGAGTATATGCTTTCCGTCCCTTGTCTGGAGTTTTTCATCGCCCGCAAGGTTCGCCCGGTGTTCGAGGTTTACCGCAAGGTATTCCATAAGGTCGTAGATACGGTACAATCAGCTACCATTTCTACTTTCCAGCCTGTCAGTTTTACCGATACCCTGGAACCGTTGGCAGAACTCAACCGCAGCATCATGGATCGTTTCAAACGATTGAATGAAATGACTGGCGGTTGCCCGAGTGTAACCCAGGCATGGAATGCTTATTATAAAGAATATGATATGTACCGTTGCAATATTTGCGACCTCATCTTCCTGGAAGGTGTTGCCAAATGCGACGGAATAGAGTATCTGAAGGCTGTAAGATACACCAATGGAGATGATTCCATTCCGATACCTATGCCTAAGATATAGGCAACAAAAAGCCCCGCACGACATGCAAGGGCAGAAGCTCCTAGCCCAGGGTATCGCCTTGGGCTATATTGCCTGTTTATTTTGCCTCTTGAATCATTACCACACCCAGTTTTACTCTTGTGCCACAATGCGGACAGAAAGTTTCAGCCTGCATCATGCAGTTTGCCGGAATCATCGTTACTCCCTGCTGGTTCTCTGTAACCAATCCGTTTTGTGGAATCTGATGGGCAGGCTTATCGGCTGAAGGTTCTTTTTTCTGCTTATTTTCGGCATTTGAGAATAGATCATCCTCGTCTGTAGGAAAGAACATTTCACGTGGGTCTATATCCAAAGCTGTAGCTATGCGATAGATGGTGTTTGTTGTCAGCGACTTGTTGCGAAGAAACTGCGACATTGATTGTGAAGACATACCGCATTTTTCGGCAAAAGCATTTGTGCCCAAGCCTAATTTCTGCATCAGTTTGCGGAGATTGATTTCTGATTTTGGCTTAATATTTTCTTCCATAATTTCTTTATTTATATATATAATCTTTAATTTTCGGTGCAAAGGTAATATATTTATTTGATTTTTGCAAATATTTCTAGTTAAAAGTTATATATTTATTTGTTTTTCTATATATTTTTTGATTAAATAGTTTATATTTTAGGTATTTTTTTATTTAAGATTTCAGATAGCACGAATTATTTCTGAATAATTTTAAATCCCCTTTAAACTATTGGTATTTAAGGTTTTACGAGAGATAGCCTTTTGTTTTTACCGCCCGACAGGAGAAGATAAATAATTGATAATTAGAGAAATCCCAACCTCAGAGAAAACCCGAGAACCTTCATTCAGCCGCGAGACCCCCGCCGCCCTGAG